>Ga0172379_10000176_pt1 | contig 169390 bp, 146 predicted proteins | sample GrowelOW334metaG_FD_119756 | JGI IMG/M metagenome (GOLD analysis project Ga0172379, IMG submission 119756) | Groundwater microbial communities from an aquifer near a municipal landfill in Southern Ontario, Canada - Groundwater well OW334 metaG | ecosystem: Environmental > Aquatic > Deep...
AAAAGTCGTCGCCGGAAATATCATCCTGCGCCAAAAAGGCATGAAATATGAGCCGGGAACGAATGTCTACGCCGGCAAAGATTTTTCCCTGCACGCGACGATTGACGGTCAGGTGAAGTTTTCGGAGAAGCGCATTCTGAAATTCAACGGACAGAAAAAACGCAAAACCATCGTCGCGGTCGCGGCGGTGAAATAAAGCTCAGACGAATTTAGCGAACGCACCCTTTGCGAAAAAGGCTTTTTTGTGCTAAAATCTTCAGATTTAAAAATAAGACTTGTCAACAAACCCTGACATAAATACCGAAGCGCTGGACTCAGTCGGAAAAATTGATGCAGAAAAATCAGTACTAGATTTTCAAAAACTGCGACAATTAAGCAAGGAAGTTGAGAGGTCTTCCGTGAACCAAAAAACTGCTGCTGACGCTGAAAATCTTCTGCTTGCTTATCAAGATCCAAATTTATTTTCTAAAGATCCAACTACGATAGTTCCGAAAAAAAAGACGAAGTGGGTTTCGCCACGCTCACCGGAAAAAACTGAACCCGAAGCAAAATTTCGGAAAATCAATGGATCTGTCTCTGATGCAATCTCCGATTCTAACGCTGAAAACTCGAAAATTTACGGCAAAGATATTTTGCAGACACCTGATGACAAATCAAATCTCACGCGCGGTCTGGTAGAACATCTGAAAAAAATTAATAACGGCAAAGCAATTTATTCCCCCGATGATGAAATCGCGGTTTGGGTAAATAATTCTAAACCATGCTTAAAATTTCGACGCCACAACGAAACCAAGATTGTAATTATTCGACCTTAATTTCCGAGTAATTCGCGCGAAATTTTGAAAACATCACCTGCACCCATGACAATTACGACGCCGTCTTTTTGCAAATTCGCTTTCAGCCAGTCGACTGTCTTGGTGAAATCTTCGGTGAAAATCGCTTTGACTCCAGACTTGGCAATCTCGTCAGCGAGATCCTGACCGGAAATTTTATTGGCGGAACTCGCCTCTTCGCGCACAGCATAGATATTTGGAATCACGACTAGATCAGCGTCGAGGAAGCTCAGTCCAATCTCGGTCAGCATTTTTTGGGCGCGATCCAGCTGGTGCTGCTGATAGACGACGATAATTTTTTGGGTAGGAAAACGCTCGCGCGCCGCCTCCAGCGTCGCGATAATTTCGGTCGGATGATGCGCGTAATCGTCGAAAATTTGGGCGCCGCGGAATTCTCCGCGCAGCTCGAAACGCCGCTCCCCGCCCTCGAAATTCTCGAGCCCGGTAGCAAATTTTTCTGAATCAAGCGCGAGCAACTCACCGACGACGAAAGCTAGCTTCGCGTTGCGACGATTCATTTCACCCGGAATCTTGAGCGCGAAATGCTCGAGCACTTCGCCTGCGTCGAAGAAATGCGGCGCAGCGGCAATGATTTTTTCCAGATTCTGCTCGTGTGAATTCGCAACCAGCACACCGTCACTCGGCAGCTTCCCGACAAATTCGACGAAGGCTGATTCGTAATCCGCCCAGTTTTTGTAATAATCGAGATGATCCGGCTCGGCATTCGTGACGACCAAGATCTGCGGATCGAAATTCAGAAAGGCGCGACGATATTCACACGCCTCGATGACGAACCAGTCCGAATTTCCAAGTCGCGCATTTTGATTGTCGAGCAATTTCAGATTCGTGCCGACGAGACAGGAAATATCTGCGCCTGCCGCGAGACAACCCGCGAGGATGAGGCTCGTCGTCGTCGTCTTGCCGTGCGTGCCCGCGACCGCGATTACTTTTTTGCCAGCAAGAAATTGACCCAAAGCCTGCGGATAGCTGAGAATTTTGAGACCGCGCTTGGTCGCCTCGGCAATCTCGGGATTAGCCGAATTCGCTGCCAAGGTGTGGACGACGACCTCGCAATTCGTTGGAAGATTCTCAGCTGCTTGCGGCGTAGAAATAGCAAATCCCTCACTGCGCAACTTCGCGACAATCGGCGAAGCTTCGGCATCGGAACCACTCACACTCTTGCCGGAATCACGCAAAAGCCGCGCCAGACCAGACATCCCGATTCCCCCGATTCCAACGAAATGAAAATTATTTTCAGAAAGCATCGATTAATTTTGGATAGTTCAGTGAAGTATAGCGCCAATTTCCCGGCAATCCATGCTTGAGAAAATTTTCCACCGTATATTGGAGACAATTTTCAAAATCGCGGTCGCCACGGATTATGTGGTCATGGAAAGATTTTTGCCATTGAAATTTTGGCAAACTGTTTTTAATCCTCTCTTTGAAAATTTGGACTTTCTCACCATGTCGAGAAATGATTTCGGATAAATTTTTAAATTCATCCCGCAGGCGACATTGGCTAATGTCGCCTTCAGCTGAATGCCCGCTTATTTGATTGGCATTTCTCGAAAAATGACGCTTCAGAAATTGCATCACGCGCGATAAATTCTCATTCCCTCTCGGACGAAAAACCATGTGAAAATGATCCGGCAACAAGCAAAATCCAAATAGGTCGAATTCCTTTATCTTTTTGCAAAACCCCAATTCCTCAATCCATAGTTCGCAGAAAAAATCTTCTCTGAAAAATGGAAAATTATTCTTCGTCTTGCATGTGACGAAATAAATCGCATCCGAAGAATAAATCCGTTTCTGAGAATTTTTGTGGAGCACGCCGGTATTTTAGCTCAGGATTTCAGCGGGACTATCCTCAAATTCTATTCCCAGTTTTTTCACTCTCTCCAAAATAAACACTGCAAGGTCTGAAAAAAGCAGCACTCGTTCTATCCTTTGTCTCAAACTAAAACGACTACCGCAAAACGATTCGCAAATTCCGTCGGTAAGTATATTCAGACGCGGTGCATCTTCCGGGAAGAGCGTAATCAAAGAGGTCAGATCTAACATAAAAGAACTCATGCCGTCGGTAATTTGGCGATTTCTATCGACTGGTGATAGTTTTCTGTCACTAGCTATACCTTTAATTTGCGCCAAAAAAACCGGCAAGCTTCTGAGGTGTTGGACTTGCCATTGAATAGCTTTTAATTTCGTGCCAGCCGGCTGCTTACTTTCATTCGCACATCTCGGCTCTTCGGTTTCGCATGTGCCCAGACCAGCACCACTCGAACAATCTAGCATCCTAAAAATAAATTAGAGAGCTGATTTTAAGACAATTATAAAAAAGTGTAAATTAATACATTTTCTTCACTTCAATCTTATTGAAAAAATAATTCAAAATCTCACTCGCAGTCTTGCCTTCCTTCGCCAGACCAGCCGCGCCACGACCCGAGACGCCGACACCGTGACCGCGCGCATTGTCCGGACAGCGCACGCCCGCGTCCGCGGAAGTCCCGCCGCAACTCCACGGATCTTCGACGACTTTTACGAAGTCGAAATCGACCGCACCCCAACCAGCCGCGACAGAGGTTTTAGTAACACCACTGGAGCTCGTGAAATAAGGCGTTTTCGCGACGCGTCCCTCGAAAGTGACAACCTGACCGCGCGTCGCCTGGACGATGTCCGGCAGTCCGCCCGCGATTTCGTAATTGTAGCCGAAGTATTGTTGGAAGCGCGCCGGTGAATCGTCACCGTCCCAGGCTTTGCCGGGAAATTTGCGATGCTCCGGTCCGATGTAATAAAGCGCGTAACTGCGCGCGAGAATGACCATCGTCTTTTTCTTTTCGACTGGATCGCTCGGCGAAGCTTCGGCGATGCCAGCGAGATACTCTTCGAGCGACAGCTCATTGATCAAAACCAAAGTGTCGCCCATGCGCCGCACTTCGAGAATACCGCGGAATTTGTTGTAATTCACTTTGCCATTCCAATTCGGATGCCACCAACTCGGCACTTCGAGAATCGTGTCGCCCTCGGGCAAGACGCGCACATACTGACCGTCTTGTAATTTGTCGAGCGAAAAATCAGCGAAACTGCCGCGGAAAAGTGTCTTGCCAAATTGCTCAATCGCAAATGGTCCTCCGCCAATCGTGATCTTGGTCGCTTCGAGTCCGAGCTTGAGGCGAATCGCCGGTCCGGCCGACGCATCCGTCACAACAGGTGTCGCTGCTGCTGGCTCGGTGGAGCTGGTGGAATTCGCCGCACTGGCGGAGCTTTCCGAACTAGCGGAAGTTTCTGGTTGCGCAGAGGTTTCTGGTTGCGCGGAATTGTCCGAACTCGTGGAACTCTCGGAATTGGCAGTGCTTGGCGCATCTGGTTTTCTGACGGCAATGTTAATTTCCTTACCGCGGATGCGACCGAGTCCGCGCAGCATCGGCGCGACGCATAAATTCTCGAGCAAAGCGTCCGAACTCTTTTTGATCACGAAACGAAAAGTCCCGACACTGCCAGGTGTGACCGATGCCTCAATCAGCTTCGCCGGCTGAGTGGCGGACAGCCAGCTGCTCGTCGCGAGCGACGACGGTTCGGCCGGCAAGTTTTGGAGCAGAACATCGCGCGCATTCCAGGTCACATTGCCCGTGTTTTTGAGTTTCAATTCGACCTCCGCCGTCGCGCCCTTCGCAAGAGTGAAAGTCGGCGGTGCGGTGACGAGCTCGCCCGTGAGGCGTGGCGGATTCACCTCGACCAAGAAATCAATCGGCGTCATTTCCTTGATTTTGCCAGCCGTCCAGAGCGGCTGCAGCGTGAGCAGATATTTGCCCGCCTGAGTCGAGGCAGTGACAGGAAATTCGACTTTGACGACCGCGTTTTGTGCGACCTTGTTCGGTAATTTCAAATTACCGGTGCCAATTTTCGCACCTTCATTGGTCAAAATTTTCAGCGCGAAAGCTTCCGGTGTCCAATCAACCTGCGAAGTATTACGGAATTCAAGCGAGAGATTCTTGGTCTCGCCCGGCTCGAAACGCAAATCCGCGCCGCTCGATTTACCGAGAATTTCTCCGGAAAAACGCGGCTCACGCACGGAGATGTGAAATTGCATGCCGTAATCCGGCAAGACCAAACCGCCGCGCGCCGCCGGCTGGAAGCCGAGATAATAACGCCCCGCCCGTGACGGCGCAGTGAGATTCATTTTGAAATTCGCGGTTCCACCGGGAGGCGTGTCCCCCGTGAGATAGCCGACAATCGCGGAATTCGTGAAAGGCGAAATCGAACCATCCGTCGTCTGCAAAACCATGCGGCTCGCTCCGCTCGCTTTCCAAGTGAAATCCGATTTGTTTAAAACGGTAATCTCAGCCTTGCCGGTCGTCGCTGGTGCGAAAGGCTGCGGCGGCCAAAGCGCGTTAATTAATTGGTAATCGAGCTTCGTCGGCTCGAGCACATTCACGACGAGATAAAATTTGCGCAGCTCCTCAGAGCCAATCTGAAGCGCAAGTCCGAAGCGGTAGCGTCCTGGTTTCGCGGCGGCAGTGAGCGGAATGCGGAGGTCGGCCGTCCCGCCACTCGCGACAGCCGAAGTCAATTTGACGGCGAATTCCGAACCGCCCGCAATCGCGACACCGGTTTTGTTGCGCAGGATTTCGGCTTTCGCGACGACGATTTGGGAGCCCGCCGGCCAGGCTTTTTGCCCGACATTTTTCAGCTTAAATTTCGCAGTCGCCTCACCGAAAGGCTGCACATTGACCGGCGAATCTTTTTCGAGAATGCTGAAATCGTAATCCGCCGCGCTCATTTTGTTGCCGCGCGCGTACGCCATCGCATCGGCGGCGAGCTTCGAAAGATAGGAATAAAGTGAATTCCCCGGACAAACCGTCGCGCCGTAATCGCGATGACCGACGAGATTGCGCGTATTCGCTCCGTGAAAATCAGAGAATTCGTCAAGATCCAGTCCGTAAAAATTCGCCAACTCACCGAGCAAGCGCGTACCTGATTCGAGCGCGTCCGCAGAGGGCATGGCGTTTTGAAAATTGCCGATGAACGCAACGCCGATAGTATCTATATTGGCGCAATAAGTGTGCCCGCCGACGACGAAGTCACCACCACTCCGTCCTTCGTAGATATTGCCGAGCGGATCGATCAGGAAATTGTAGCCGATGTCACCCCAGCCGCGCGTCCGGGCGTGGTAATAATAAATCGCCTGCACGAGAATCTCGGCATCGGCCTTGTCGAATTTGTTATCACCGTTCAGGTCTTTTTCCCCGCTCTCCGCAGAATGGTGGACGATGATTTTTTTGACTTCGGTGGAGTAAGTGCGCGGCCACTGCAGCTCCTCGCCGGTCGAATTCGTGGTGATTTTGCGACCGTCTGTCTGGAATTCGTCGGGATGATTCGCTATCCAGTCTGTGCATTTTTGATTCGCCGTCGCACTCGACGCCCCCGCCTCTTCGTCGTCCACTTTGAGGAGCAAATTTTCATCCGCACCCCATTCGTCCCGTGCGACGATGCCGAGTTCTTCCATCTGCGCCGCTGCCGCCGGAATCAAATTCCACGGCTCACGCACTGACAAATTTTTCGTTTCGACAGTGAAGTCGTGCGCTCGCGCACCCACCGTACCGGAAAGCGTGAGGTCAAATTTCCACGCTGCGGCGAGTGGTGTCACCGCGAAACCTGAGCAAGCGGAACCCTCGCACTCGATTCCGAGATCGCGCTCTGCAAGCTGTCCGCTTCCGTCAGCGACTTCGAAGAAAGCGCGCGCTGTCGCAGTCGCCTCTCCGTCGAGCGTAAATTTGAAAAAGAAAGCGTTGAATTCGCCCGCACGAACGAGCGGCGAAACGAAGCTCGCCGAATTCGCAGCTGTGGGGATTTCGACAACCACGGTAGTGAGGTCGAAATTTTGACACGCCGAAAGAAAAACGAGCGAGATAAATGCGAAGAAGAGTTTTTTCATTGCGGGCAACTTTTTATGCAGGAATGATTCTGCCAAAAAATCGCCCGCAGCTCAACTCCAATAATAGTTCGAGGTCATTGGTTCGGAGGGTTCGGATGGTCATTGGTTCGGAGGGTTCGGATGGTCATGGGTCAGTTGGTTGTTGGCGTCATGCAAAACAGCGCGAAGAAGGAATGTAATTTTGTAATTTTTAAATAAATCTTAATTTCTAATTTTTAAAATTTGGATTCAGGACTTATTTATAAAATTAAAAATTGTAAAAATTTAAAAATTTGCAGACTCCCGCGAGCTTAAGAAATGACTGACTCAACCACTCAATGACCAACCACTTCCATGCTTCATGCTTCATGTTTCTGGGTTTCAAAATTCGGGTTAGAATGCTCCGGAATTTATGAAAAGTAGCGAGGTCATCAAAATCGCGTGGCAACTGACAAATGCTAAAAAAAGTCTGGTTTGGTTCGGCATCGTGCCGACTTTTTTCACGACGCTGGTGGGGCTCGGCTATTTTTCGTATCAATTCATGGCGTTCGAAACCTCGCCTTTTTTTGGGAATAAACATTTTGATTTTACGAAAATCAGTGGATTGGTTTTAGATTTTGCCGGACAACATTCCGGACTAATCATCTTCGGAATCATCCTAACAATTATTGTTTTGCTGGGTTATTTCCTGGTGCCACCACTCACGGAAGGCGGATTGATCGGACTCGTCGCCGCTTTTCACAAGCAAAAAGAAGGCGTGGAAATCCACGACGGAATCATAATCGGCACGCACCATTATTTGCGGATGTTTGAATTCGGCATGGCAGTCAGCACTTTCAGTTTTTTCGAATTTTTGACAATTACCTCAATGACAATCCGTCACCTCGGACTGCCTTTTTGGCTGCTGATTTTACTCGGTGTCCTTTTTGTCGTTTCGATTTTGTTCGGTTTTCTCTTCATCTACGCTGCCAATTTCATCATACTTGAAAATCGGAATTTGACCCGCGCACTCGGCGGCAGCGCGAAACTCGTGATTTCGAATTTTGGCAAAACTTTTTTGATGTGGTTTCTGATGTTTCTGATTTCGATTCGTGTGCTCATCAATGTCATCCTAGTTTTTTTAATTCCACTATTAATTGCCTTTGTCACGAATTTTTTTGTCAGCCAAGTCGCACTGATTCTCGGAATCATCCTCGCGATTGTCGCCGGACTCATCGTCGTCGGCATCGCCTCGTATCTCGGTGGCGTACTGCATGTCTTCACGACCGCCGCCTGGACGATTACTTTTCTCGAGCTCGACCATCAGCGCGCCGAAAAATTGCTCGAAAAATAATTCACCACTAAACTTCCAACCCGATGTTTCAGAAATTCGCTACTTTCGTGCGCTGGACGCTCGTCCTGATTGGGATTTACATCGTTTTCGAAATTTTAAGCGGAGCTTACGCAATCGTGAGTGGCGGCAGCTTCGTCGACCTGATTTGGTTTTTTGCGGGTAACCTCCATACCGACACGGAAGGTCGCACGAATATTTTGCTGCTCGGCACCGGCGGTGAAAATCACGACGGCGGCGGCGGCGAACTGACCGACTCGATCATCGTCGCAAGCTACAACCATGAATTAAACACGCTTTCGATGCTTTCGATTCCGCGCGATTTTTGGGTGGAAGCGAGCGATGGCGGTGGCATGCGCGTCAATAAAATTTACGAGTACGAAAGAATCCAGCTCGACGACGAGCAAGCGGCACTCGAGTCAGTCGCGAAAATGGCAAGCTCCATCGCCAATGTGCCGATTCATTATTATGTGAAAGTTGATTTCACGGCTTTCAGTGATTTCGTCGATGCGCTCGGCGGAGTGAAAATCACGGTCGATGAAGCCATCGATGACCCGTATTATCCCTGCGAAAATTTGGTCGACTACTGTCCGTTCTCGATCGCTGCCGGTACGCAGACGCTCGATGGTAAGACTGCGCTGGAATACGCCCGCAGCCGCAAGACGACGAGCGATTTCGACCGCGCCGCACGCCAGCAAAAAATCATCGCCGCGCTGCGCGAGAAAGCTTTTGAAAAAGATATTTTAACGAGTCCAACCAAGCTGAAAGCGATTTGGAGCATCTTCGAAGAGCGCGTCGCGACGAATTTACGCTTCCGGGAAATCCTGATGCTCGGTAAAATCGCGGATGAATTCGACAAACAAAATATGGCGACAATCGTACTGAATGACGAGCCGACTGCAGTCGGTGGAGTCCTCTATCCGCCGGATCGCGCCGACTACGGCGGCGCGGCCGTACTGCTCCCGCTCGGCAACGATTTTTTGAGAATTCACGCAATCACAAATATCCTTTTCAATCATCCGCGCGTCGCCATCGAACAACGCGCCATCGAAGTGCTAAATGGCAGCGGTCGGGGTGGCATCGCCGAGCGCGCCGCTTACGCGCTGAATCGCTACGGGCTGAATACGAAGCGGGTCAATAATTATCCGGGCGGCAAACTCCCCGAGACGACGATTTATATTTACGAAGAAAGCGCGCGCGAAACTGCGGAGATTTTGCAGGGCTTCGTCGGCGGTCAGATCGAATTCGGACCAGTCGAACTGCAAAAACGCGGCTTCGACATCTCGCTCGTCCTCGGTCAGAATTGGAAAGACCTGGAATAAATGATTGAATGTGAAAATATGTAAATGATTCAGTTAGGAAGTGAAAAATTTTTATTCCCGACCTGTTTCAAAATGCGTGGATTTAATCTTTTGAAATATCTATTCCCCTTCCCTCAGGGAGGGGTTAGGGGAGGGCGAAAAGTTTCGTGTGAATTCCCGGAGAACGCAGATCTGCGTTCTCCGCCAGCGGCACGAAGTTGCTAACCCGCAATCCAATCAAACAAAAAAAACGCGTATTGATTGAATCATTGGATTATTGAATCATTCGCACATTCTCACATTGAATCAATGAATCATTTTCACATTTCCTAGTGTCGTCCGCGCAAATGACGATTCTTCTCCGCGATGCGTAAACGCGCAATCGCGTGCAGTAGGGCTGCCTGCGCTGCCGCGACCTCTGGCTCAGACTCAGCTGCCTCGATAGCTTTTTTGGCACGCTCACGCGCCTCCTCCGCAGCTTTTTCGTCAATTTCGGAAACTCGTTCGGCGACATCCGCGAGCACGCGGCACTCATTCGTCGGAGTGAATTCGAGGACACCACCGCCAGCAAAAAGATAATCGTCTGCTCCGTCGGCTTTTTTGATCGTCAATTCACCCGCATGCAAATTCGCCACGAGTGGAATGTGGTGCGCCATCACAGTCACCTCGCCCATCTCGGTCGGCGCAGTCAGTGCGGTCGCTTCGCCAGAATAAAGTTCGCGCTCGGCGGAAAGGACGGTAAGTTTGAAAGTCTTAGACATATATTGTTCTAATTGTTCAATCACCCCGCAAGACGGGGTTTGTTCGATTTGTTCAAGTTGTTTGATCTAATGTCTGCCTCCCGTAAACCCGTTCATTTAGAACAATTCCAACATCTCGAACATTTCGAACAGTACTATCCGACCTCAGGAGTGCTTTTCAAAGTCTCGGCGAGAGTAGCTTGATCCGCTTTTTTGCGCGCGTTTAATTTGGTCTTGCGCGTGCGTTGCGCGACATTCGATTTGATCCGTCGTGACGAGATGCCCGTCAGTCCGTGAAATTTGGAGGAAGAACCCATGATGATAAAGTTAGAAATGTTCGATTTGTCCGATTGTTCCGCCACGGCGGAACTTGTTCTAATTGCAGCGTTCAAACATTTCGAACAGCTAGAACATCCAACAAAGCCCGCGGATTTTAAATTAGTCTCTGGCGATATTCAAGTCGCTGTTCTAATTTTTTGACAACATCCTTGACCTTGCCTGAGTGCGATTTTCCGCAGATTAAAATCGCATCGTCCGTCTCGACCACGACTAAATCGCGGACGCCGACCAGCGCGACGAATTTCTTGGAATTAGTTTTGACGAAATTCCCCGAGCTCTCGATCGCGACGAAATCATTTTCGACTAAATTTTCCGCATCTTTGGAAAGCTCATTTTTCAAGCTCTCCCAAGTCCCGACATCACTCCAGCCGAGTTTCGCGGGCAGGATTGCAATCTCACTCGGGTCAACTTTTTCGAGAATCGCGAAGTCGATGGAAATTTTCTGGCACGCGGAATATTCCTTGGTGACAATTTTTGGTGCGAAGTTCGCCGCCGTCATTTTCTGCAGCCGCGCGAAAGTATCTGGTAAAAAAGCCTGAAATTTCGAGAGCAAAAAATCCGAGCGCCAGACGAAGAGTCCTGTATTCCAAAAATATTTCGGCGAAGCGTGGAATTTTTTTGCGCGCGCCAGATCCGGTTTTTCGACGAATTTGGAAAGCGCGAAAACTTTTTGCTTCTGGATTGGTGGCAGATTCTGACCGACCGCAACCCAGCCAAGCTGCGTCGCGGGAAATTCGGATTCGACTTCGACGATCGCAATTCTTCCAGCATCAGCCAGCTCCGCCGCCGCGCGAATCTTGGCGACGAAAACTTCCTCGGCGCGAATCAAATGGTCAGCGTAGACCACCGCGAAAACTCCGCCGGGATTGCGCGCTTCGAGCAATGCCGCCGCAAAACCGAGACAGGTCGCGGTGTCGCGAAACGCCGGCTCAGAAATAATATTTTTCGCCGGAATCTTGGGAGCCTGTTTTCTGACGACTTTGGTGAATTGCTGATTCGTCGCGACGAAGATATTTTGCGGCGAAGCCAATTTGCGGGCGCGCGCGACTGCCAGCTCGAAAAGAGTTTTTTGCCCGACGAGCTTTTGAAATTGCTTCGGCAAAGCCTGACGACTCATCGGCCAGAGCCGCGTGCCGACACCACCCGCGAGAATGAGAATTTGAAGAGGCTTGTGCATTTTTAGAATTTTAGCAAACCTGATAAAAGCACTGTATTTTCCTTACTAACCCAAGAACATGGAGCATGAAGCATGGAACATGGAACACATAGCATGAAACATAAAGCATGGAACTTGGAACATGGAGGTAGTTTGAAAAGCCCCTCTTTTGTAAAGAGGGCCTGCCTGCCGGCAGGCAGGGTTGGGGAGATTTAGCATCGTGAAGTGGTGTGTTAATGACAAGCGTAGATAAACCTTGGTAAAAAATCAAAACGCTGGAAATTCCAGGGCTTGCGGTAGAAACGCCCCGACGGGCGTTTCTTGAAAATTATTCCGTAAATTACGAAACTTGAAAATTCGAAAATTTTGCGCGAAAATCTCCGCATCAACTGCGCGCAAAGGTTATCTATTTTATTTTATTAGAAAATATTATTTCAATTTTTGCAAGCCAATTTTGCCGATTTAAGGAAATTTAGTTGCGAAAGTTTGCTTTTGCTCTTTTCGATGCGTATAATCTCCCGGCTTTAATTTTTTATGGCAAGACACTTCAAAATCCAGAAGCAAGTCGTCCGCAACAAAAAGAAGGACGCGCCCAAAGCCGATAAAGAAGTGATTTCGGCGCTCGGCCGAGTGATGGAGACTCTCCCGAATGCCGAGTTTCTGATTGAGCTGATTGATGAAATTTACAAAGGACATCAATTGAAAGCCCGCATCTCCGGCAAGATGCGCATGCACCACATCAAAATCATTCTCGGCGATTATGTGAAAGTCGAGCTCAACCCTTACGATCTCAATCGCGGTCGCCTCACCTTCCGCTTCCACAGCAAGCTCGACGCGCTCCGTGACGCTCAACAAAATAATTCTGAATCAGAACATGAAAGTTAAACCCTCCGTCAAACCTCGTTGCCCAAAATGCAAAATCATTCGCCGCAAAGGCGTCGTGCGCGTGATTTGCGAAACCAAACGCCACAAACAACGCCAAGGATAGATTAAATCATAAGTCTTAAGTATTAAATATTAAGTAAATCAGAAATTCTACCAACTACGAACTAATAACTATCAACTATTTATGGCTCGTATCGCCGGCATAAATCTCGCTCCCGAAAAACGCATCGAAGCAGCGCTCCTCGCGATTACCGGCATCGGCCGCTCACTCGCGCTCAAGGTTTGCACGGATGCGAAAGTCAATCCGGATACCAAAGCGAAAGATCTGACTGAGAAAGAAGAAGAAGCGCTGCGCGCGGAAGTCGCGAAACGACCAACCGAAGGCGATCTGCGCCGCATCGTGAGTCAAAATATCAAGCTCCTGCAAGACACAGGCTCCTACCGTGGCAGCCGCCATAAGAAAAGACTGCCGGTGCGCGGTCAACGCACGCGAAATAATGCGCGCACGAAACGCGGCAAACGCGTCACGATGGGTTCCGGTCGCGCGAAAGTCGATAAGAAGTAATTTTAATTTTTTAAACCTTGGCTGAAAAAGTAAAAAAGACCGCAAAGACTGCCGCGAAACCTGCTCCGAAAAAGGTCAAGAGCAAGAAGAAGAAAATTCGCCGCGTCGTTCCTCACGGCTTCGCCCATATTTTGGCGGGAATGAACAACACACTCGTGACGATTACCGACGAATCCCACGCCACCCTGGTCTGGGCGAGCTCCGGTGCGAGCGGATTCAAGGGCGCGCGCAAGTCGACGCCTTATGCCGCACAAGTCGCCGCGAAAAATGCTGCTGAGAAATGCAAAGAGTTTGGATTGGAATCTGTCGAAGTCTTCGTCAAAGGTATCGGACCCGGACGCGAACAAGCTGTCCGCGGACTTTCTTCCGCCGGAGTCGAGGTCAACTCCATCACTGATAAAACAACCTATCCTCACGGCGGTTGCCGCAAACGCCGCCCGCGTCGCGTTTAGGAATTTTCAAATTTGGATTTCAGATTTTAGCTTTATTTTTCCTCCTTTAATTCCAGCTTAAAATTCTGAACCTCTAATCCAAGTCGTCAAAAAATTCAATCATCAATCTTAAATCTTAATTTAACAACTTGCTTTACAACGGACCGAAATGCCGACTTTGCCGCCGCGAAGGTAAGAAATTGTTTTTGAAGGGCGAGCGCTGCAACACGCAGAAATGCGGATTTGCGCGCAATCCAGAAGTACCTGGCAAATACGGCAAAAACGCGATGGGCAAAAAGACTGAATACCACGGTCAGCTCCGCGCGAAACAAGCCGGCAAACGCGTTTTCAATCTAAGCGAGAAACAGTTCAAGAAATATTACGATGAGGCAAATCGCCGCGAAGGCAATACTGCTGACAATTTCATCCAGCTGCTCGAGACGCGCCTCGACAACGCAATCTATCGCGCCGGTTTCGCGGAATCCCGCAGCCAAGCGCGCCAGCTCGTCGGTCACAGCTTTTTTCAGGTGAATGGCAAACGCGCCAAAACTCCGAGCATCCAGATCAAAGTCGGTGACAAAATCGTCATCAAAAAAGCTGATTCCCCACTGTTCGCCGGTTTCGCGAAGAAGAAAGACAACGCACCGAAATGGCTGAAAGTCGATCTCGCGAAAATGACTGCCGAAGTCGTCGGCATGCCGACCTTCGAAGAAAGCGAGCAAATCGACACCCAAACAATCGTCGAATTCTATTCCCGCTAATTTTTTTTAATCCTGCCGCAATGCATATCATTCAACAAGAAATTGGTTTGCCGAAAATCGTCGCAAAAAAGGTTGGTGAAAATCACACGCTTTTCGCAGTTGCTCCACTTCCGAATGGTTATGGCATGACGCTTGGCAATGCTTTTCGTCGCGTGCTGCTCTCGAGCTTGCCCGGCGCAGCTGTCGCCGCGGTGAAAATCAAAGGCGCGACACATGAGTACACCACACTTCCTGGTGTGAAAGACGATGTGCTCGACATGCTCCTGAATTTGAAATTACTCAATCTGAAAAAACACTCGAAGAAAGCGACCATTTTGAAGCTCGAAGTCAAAAACCGCAGCGGCGAAGTGACCGCGAAAGACATTGAAAAGAATTCGGATGTCGAGATTTTGAATCCGAACCTCGTCATCACGACACTCGACAAAAAAGGCGACCTCAAAATGGAAATCGTCGTCGAGAAAGATGTCGGCTATCTCGCTGCCGCCGAACGCCAGAAGAACAACAAAGAAGTCGGTTTGATCTATCTCGATGCGATGTTCTCGCCGATCGAGCGCGTCCGCTACGATGTCACCGCGACTCGTGTCGGTCAGATGACCAATCTCGACAAGCTCGAAATCGAAGTAAAAACGAATGGCTCGATGACACCGGAAGACGCGATGAAATTCGCCAGCAACATTTTGAAATCCTACTTCGACCTGTTCAATCAAGCGAATGAGCCAGTCGAAGAAGAATTCGCGACTGACCCGGCGAAAGTGAGCGCAGCGGAAAAAGCCGAGGCAGCCAAACCACTCATGAAAAATGACACACTCGGCGAACCGAGCAATGAGAAATACACGCCGATTGAAACACTCCAATTCTCCCCGCGCACTTTGAATGCTTTGATCAATGGTGGTATCGGCTCGGTCGAGCAATTGGTGAAATGCAGCCCAACCAAAATCGGCGAACTGCGTGGCTTCGGCTCGAAAGCACTCGACGAGGTCGCCGAGAAGCTCGCTGCCAAAGGTCTGAAACTCGAAGGCGAAGAAGAATAAAGAATTTAAGATTTAAGATTTTAGATTTCTAATTTTTTACTTCTTAAATTCATCCCAAAAAATCAAGCTTCCAATCTTAAATCATCAATCTTAAATTTTAAATTAACTCATGCGCCATCGTGTCAATAAAATCTCGAGATTAGGCAGAGCAGCTGGCGACCGCGGACTTCTGATTCGCAATCTCGCGACCAGCCTCGTCATTCACGAAAAAATCCAGACGACCTCGTCCAAGGCCAAAGCGCTGCAGCCGGTCTTCGACCGCCTCATCGTGAATCTGAAGAAAAAACCGGACGATCGCGAAGCGGTGCGTTATCTGAAATCAATCTTGCTCACAGAAAAAGCCCAAAAAAAAGCCCTTTCTGAGCTGAAAGTGAAATACGCCGAACGCTCAAGCGGATTCACCCGCATCACGCCGATCAGCGTGCAAAAAGGCGACTGCGCCCCTAAAGTCCAAATTGAATTAATCTAATCAAGTCGTTTAGTCATTAAGTCTCTAAGTCGTTAAGTAAGAACTAAAAAAATCCCCTCAATGACTCAATGACTTATCCACTTAAAGACTTAACGACTCAAAGACTCATCTGCTTAACATGAAAACCACTCTTCCCAAAGTTTCCGAAATTTCCGCGAAAGCGAAATGGTTTCTGATTGATGCCGAAGGCAAAACCGTCGGCAAAGTCGCGACTGAAGCCGCACGCCGTTTGACTGGCAAATTCCGCATTGACTTCACGCCACACCTCGATCTCGGCGACGGCGTCATCATCGTGAATGCGGAGAAAGTGCAATTCACCGGCAAGAAATGGACGGACAAACTTTACCGCACTCACTCCGGTTATCGCGGCAACTTGAAAGAAATTGCAGCGGAAGATTTGTTTAAGAAAAATCCAGCGCGCGTCTTCGAGCTCGCAGTCGCAGGTATGCTGCCGAAGAACAAGATGAAAGATCCCCGCCTCTGCCGTTTGAAGATTTTTGTCGGCGCGGAACACACGCACACCGCGCAGAAACCTGAAGTTATCGAAATCAAATAACAACTTACTTCTTACTCCTTACAAACTTACTCCTTAGTTCTTACTCCTTACTCCTCACTAAACTCCTTACTAACTTATTCCTTTCTAAGATGGAAGCCAAAACTGCCAAAAAGGACGATGCGAAAACCGAAGCGCGACCGTATGTCTTCGCCATCGGCAAACGCAAAACTGCTGTCGCTCGCGTGAAAGTTTTCCCGCAGGGCAAAGGTGACATCACCATCAACGAGCGCAAATTGCGAGAGTATTTCTGCGTCGGCAAAGATGTCGCGGCTTTCCTCGCTCCATTCAAATCAGCTGAAACCAGCGAAAAAAGTTACGATCTCGAAATCAAAATTGTCGGTGGCGGTATCGCAGCCGGAGCGGAAGCTTGCCAGCTCGGCATCGCCCGCGCCCTCGTGAAAGAAGACGAATCGCGCCGCGGAATCTTGCGCAAAGCCGGCTTCCTCACTCGCGATGGTCGCACGAAAGAGCGCAAGAAACCAGGTCTCAAACGCGCCCGCCGCGCACCACAGTGGAGCAAACGCTAGTCTAGTTTTTAGTTGGTAGTTTGTAGTTCGTAGTCACGAAGTTTTTTTAATTTGTCATTCCCGCGCCCAACTGTCATTACGAACGCAGTGAAGCAACCCCGATTGTCATTCCCGCCTCCCCTCTTTGTCATCCCCGCGTAGGCGGGGACCCAGACGCTACGAGAAAATTTTTTTACTCTTCAATCACCTTAATCTAATCCAACATCCGCGCGGTTTTTTCCCGTGCTTTTTCCGTCGAATCGTCCGGAAAAGAACCCGCCCGCTTGACATTAATTAAAAAATACATAATATAGGAACCTAATATTTAATATGATAGAAGACAAAGAGCACATTGCGACAGCCCCATATGTAACGAAACAGATTCTAGGTGGTGGCGAAAATGTTGTCATGCACCATAAAAGTCTGCAAGAACTTATTGGTTATATGAAGTTTAACGGCTTACTCATTGGCAAACCTGAAGCTTACAGTCCGGTAGTTAGCGTAGAGCGTACTGATGGATCATCTTTATCTCCTGATGAATTAGATCGTCTTGATAAAAACGGAATAAATATTCAAGGCTACAGAAGTAGAATTGAAAATGCAGTTGCAGGAACACCGTTTGAATATACGATGCCAAAATCATTACTTGATCCAAATATAGGCAATGCACGCGTTGCAATTTTACGCTCAGGTTTGTGGCATAAATCCAATAAACCATAGAGCTCAAGGATACCTGCTTCTTTTTTATCCCTCGATAACTCTAATCTGCTCCAACATCCGTGCAGTTTTTTCCCGTGCTTTTTCAGTCGAATCGTCCGCCGCGAGACAGACGCCGAGTCGCCGATTTGGTCGTGAATTCGGTTTGCCGAAAAGGCGAATCGAAGTGTCTGGCTCGACTAGTGCTTTCTCAATTCCCTCGAAAGAAATCTTTTCGGAGTTTTTGGCTGCGAGAATCACGCGCGATGCCGCCGGGCGCAGGTTGCGGATTTCTGGGATCGGCAGCCCGAGAATCGCCCGCACATGCAGCTCGAACTCGGACAAGTTTTGGGAAATCAAAGTGACGAGTCCCGTGTCGTGCGGTCGCGGCGAAACCTCAGAAAAGATGACTTCGTCGCCAGCGATGAAAAGCTCGACACCGAAAATTCCCCGCCCGCCGAGATTTTCGACGACCGCGCGCGCAATCGCTTCGCACTGCGCAAGAATTTTGGGAGCAAAAGTTTGCGGCTGCCAACTCTCGCGATAATCGCCGGAAATTTGGATGTGACCAATCGGCGGACAGAAAGAAATTCCGCCGGCGTGCCGCACCGTGAGTAAAGTAATTTCCGTGTCGAATTTGACGAAGGCTTCGACGATGACCTTTTCTGATTTGCCGCGCGAGCCGGAAAGTGCATAAGCGAAGGCTTTTTCGATGTCAGCTGCGGATTTGATTGTGGACTGACCTTTACCCGACGAAGACTGAATCGGCTTCACGACACAAGGAATTCCAATTTCCGCGACGGCTTTTTGGAACTCTGCCAGATTTTCCGCAAAGGCGTAACGCGCGGTTTTGATTTTCAATTCCTCCGCCGCCAGCCGCCGAATCCCCTCGCGATTCATCGTGAGATGCGCCGCACGCGCCGTCGGGATCACATTGAAACCCTCTTTTTCCAGCTCGAGCAACAGCTCGGTATTGATCGCTTCAATCTCCGGCACGATGAAATCTGGTCGTTCGCGTTCGATAATTTTGCGCAGCTCGGATGAGTTTTGCATGTCAATGACAAAACCCTTTTGCGCGACCTGCATCGCTGGTGCATTCGCATAGCGATCGAGACCGATGACCTCGATGCCCAGTCGCTGCGCCTCGATTGCAACTTCTTTGCCGAGCTCGCCGCAACCGAGTAAGAGCATTTTGGTCGCAGTAGCAGTGAGCGGTGTACCGAGCATTTTTGGAGAATTAAAATTCTGTAGGGATTGTAGCAAAATTCTAATTGATTTTCGGGCTATAAAAATTAGGTTTAGAATGGCTTGCTTTATTTTCAATAATATAGTAGAATATAGCTTCTAACCAACCAAAAATGCAAAAACAAATAACCAAAAACAAAGCACTATTAACAGCTGGTGCCTTCGCTCTCGTACTCGTGACTGCTGCCGCCATGACCTTTCTTTCTGGGAGCGTACTCTCGGCGAAAGTAAGTCGGATGAACCAAGAACCCTCGACTCGCTCCTCGGAAAATACCAGCCCAATAGATTGCCCAGCTTATTCGCCTCCCGCTCCAGACTGGTGCGCCAATGGGACGATTGTACCTCAACCGAAAGATGCGAATGGATGCTTTGGTCCGCCAAAATGTGTTGATGCGACGACCACTGCGACAACACCAGGCTCTGGTCAATCGGGAGCTACGACAGCTACAGACACTGGAAACAACACAGGTAGTTCTACAGCGACCTCTCATCCAGCTTCAATTACCAATCCGATCAGCCGTTTTAGCTTAACCTGCCAAGACAGCGATGGAGGAATCAATGCCGAGCAAAAAGGGACTGTCACAGCGACACTTAATTTCTTCGGTCGAACATTTACTCAAAAATATACTGACCGCAATCAGAATAAAACTTCCATTCTGGAATATTATTGCAACAATAACCGAGTCAATCTAAAAACAATCAAATGTAAAAATGGTGTCGATGCTGGAGCGTGCAAAAAAAATGAAGAGACTCAAAAACCAGACCTGGTTGTTAAAGGTATTTATTTTTACCCGAACATACCAATTAAAGGTGAAAAATTTAATGGTGAAATTAGAACGAAAATTAAAAACATCGGCAATGAGGCTGTTCAAGTTGCTCCGGGAGAATGCTTATACTTAAATAATTTGAAGATTCAGTCTGCCACTCCAATTATTGACGGGCTACAGAGCACCGATTTATCGATAGGCAGCTTAATTGCCTGTGGACCAACTATTTCAGAAAATGGGGAAATTTCTTACGGTCTTAAAGATGCTGTTTTTAATTCAGATGTTATTTTGACCTCTACAGTTGATTTCAGTAATACAATTCCTGAATCAAACGAAAATAATAACTCCTTCACAAAAAACATCACACTAAAACCAGCGGTGATAATTACTCATTCTTGCACTGGCGCTACCCCTCCTAACACCACTATGTGCCCAATGGCTGATGTTGGTCTGACTGCAAACACACCTAAGATGCTAGTGACAAGCTGCACATCAGCGAAAAAGTGTGGATATATTCAAAACACTTTTGATTGCACCGCCGTGCCAGCGCATTCAAGCTCGTGCCGAAACAACTCTAGCCTAAACACTGATACGCCGGCAAAACTCGTCACTAGTTGTAGCATTGGAACGCAATCTTGCGAGTATATTTGCGCTACTGGTTTCGTGAAGAACGAAAATACTTGTGTACCTGTGCCAACACCACCTATTACCCCTGCAACTCCATCGCTAGATATCGCAATCGCGAACGACACTCCTCCTGCAGACATCTTGGTCGCAGGTGCGAACACGGTTCACCTGACAAATTTAAAAATCACCTCAAGCAAAGAGGTGGTAATCAATAAATTGCAGATTACTAACTCTGGCAATGACGAAAATATCATCTCGTTGATTTTGCATAATGGCAGCTCACAGAAAAATGGCTATTTGACAAACCATGTCGCTGAATTCAGCGGACTGAATTTAACAATCCCAGCAAACGGCGAAAAAACTCTCCAGGTCGAGGCAAACTTAAACTCAATCAATAGCGGAGCAAAGAGCGGCGGTAAAATCAAAATCGGACTCTTGGCTGCTGGTTTCGAGGCAATCGATCAAGCTGCTGGAACGAAGGTTACCAATCCTGGCTTCACAGAGACTTTGTGGGGAAACGAGATGACTGTTTACGAAACCAAACCGACCGTGATGCTCGCTTCGTCCAGCCCGACTGGCAGCCGCACGACTGCCTCTGCTGACGGCTTTTTCATTTTCACTGTTTCTGCGAGTACCACTGAAAATGTTTATCTCAATCAGATCAAAATCGACCTCAGCTCGGATGCAAGCCTGAATCCAGCATGGAACAACGAGCTCACTGCCTACCTCAAATCAGGCGGCACGACAATCGCAACTGGATTAGTGAAAATCCCAAATGCATCTAGTGGTTCAATCACTTTTGACTTTGGCTCGACAGTTAGTTCAAAGGTAATCACCAAGGGCATAAGTGAAGTCTTTACGCTGCAGCTCGACACAACCAAACTAATTGTCGACGAAGCCGGAAAAGATGACCTCCTCACTCCAAGTATTTTCCTTGGCAGCGCGATTGACTCAGGCAACTTCTGGTGGGGCGACTCAAATACTAGTAACATCAAATGGGTCGGAGCTGGAATATCAGGATTGAGCGGCAATGCTCTGAAATACTAATTATTTCAGGATTATCCGCCAGAGTTAACCTAACTCTCATTTAAAAAACAGCTGCCTTAGGGTGGCTGTTTTTTTGTGGAAAATTACTGTGCCGATTTGACTGCGCTTTTCTCGAATTTTGGTTTGGCGGAAATCGCACTGACGACGATGCCAAACGCAAGCCAGAGAAACGCCTCGCCGGAAAAATTCGTCGAGAAATAGTGGTCGAAATTCGCAAGCGTGAAAGCCGCGACGACGAGCGCGAGCGCTTCGAATTTCTGTTTTTGGAAAGCGAAAAAAGCGAGCGTGCCGAAAATCACAACCCACGCAACTGCTGTAAAAATAGATTCCTCCGCAGTTTTCAGTACGAAAAAATTATGAACCGGTTGAACCGCGTAGAAATCAAGCTGGGGAAATTTCGTCACGAGCGCGGCAGTGAAGCTCCCCCGTCCCGTGCCGAGCATATTTTCACGAGCCAGCGTGACGGCAGTGACAATTTGCGCGGAACGCGTCGGCGAGCTCGGCGCAGATTCGGCAAAGCGCGCGAAAAACGGCGCACCGAAAAAAATCAGCAGCAGCGCAAAAAGCCCAACAGCAATAGCGGCGGAAAAAATGCGGCGGCGAAATTGAAAAATGACAAGCGCACCAAGCGCGAGGAAAAAAGCCAGCGCCGCCGCGCGCGAAAAGGAAAAGAACAGACCAGCGAAAATAACAGCCGAGACGAAGTAAACCAGCGGATGCTTGCGTGAATAATTCGTCAGCGCGACCAATGTCAACGCCGCGAGCCCACCGAGAATATTCGCGTGCGCGAGCGTACCCATGCCGCGAATCAAGGTCTCGCCGTTCGCCGCAGAAGTTTTGGCGATATTGAAAGTCGTCGTGTCGAAAAATGATTCGCCGAAAAAATGCAGCCCGAGATCACCCTGCGCGAAAAATTGTGCGACTGCCAGCGCAGACTGAAAAAAGATCGCCGCAGCCAGAATACGCACGACAGAGCGCGTGCCGAAAATGCCGGACGCGATGAAAAAAGCGGCAGCGGCGAATTCGAGCGTGCGCCAAAACTCCAGCAAGGCGAGCAGCGGATCGTGCGCGAATGGGACGACGAGAATTTCAACCGCGAGCAAAAGCGCAAACGGTGCGAGCAATCTAGGCGAAGGAATTTCCGGCTCAACCTGCGCGAAGACGAACGCGAGCCCGAGCAGGACAAAGGAAATCAGAAATAAAATTTCGCTCGCCTGGACGAAGAAAGCGAGATACTCGTCGAAGAAGCCACCAGCGTAAGACTCACCAAAATAGACGAGCGAACGAATCCGTAGCGGCAAAGCGAAAAGCGCAAGCCCGAAAAATATCTGCGCCAGACGGAGAAAATTCGGCCGCGAAATTTTTCGCCAAAAACGCATTGCGGAAATTTTACCCCACAACGCGAATCTCGAAACTAATTCGCGACTTGAGCTGTGAAAAATTTTCGAATTTTCAAGTTTCGTAATTTACGAAATAATTTTGAGGCTCCAATTCTTCACCCTGGAATTTCCAGCGTTTTGATTTCTTGAGCCTTGAGTCTTGGTGCACACCTGCCGTTAACCCACCACTTAAGTGGTGGGTTAACTTTTGAGTTGAGCCTTGAGTTTTATTTGAAAATTTGAAAATCGTAAATTTGAAAATTCCCTCCATGCTTCGTGCTCCATGTTTCATGCTTCTGGGTTTCGAAACTCGCGTTCGCAGCACTCGGAAATTATTCGGATTTTACGAGTGGATTTTTAAAAATCTCTGTCAGTTCACTCGCACCAGCAGCGGGTGTCAGAGTGCCGTCAGAAATACGATTGAGCACGCTCGCAATAGCCGAATCGAAAACCGTGTCAGCGGCGAGCTCCAGCGTGTCAGCATAAACCGCCTGATCAACGAAAACTCCGACTGCCGGATCGGCTCTTTCCGAGTCAATCAAATCACGGCGCGAGGTTGGTTTTTTGGTCGCCTGAAAATATTTTTCTTCTGCTTCGCGCGAAGTCAGCTCGAGAATCAAGCGCCAAGCCTCGACCGGTGAGGCGGAAGACTTCGCGACTGCGAGCGTGAAAAAATCTGCCACGGCGACTTTCGCATTGCCTAGAAGCGGATCGCCAATTTGCGGTAGTGGCGCGACCCCGACTTCGTCGAGCGTGATTGAATTGTCGCCCACACCAAGTGAGGCTTTGATTTGATCGTAGTAATAGGAAAATCCCAAAATCATCGCGACCCGACCATGCACGAAAGCGGAAATTTCCTGCTGAGGCAGATCCACAGTGATATTCGTATTCCACGAATATTCCTGGTTGAGCGGATTCCGCGAAAAGCTGGTCAGAAAATCGAGTGCCGCGAGGACAATTTTATTCGAAACGGACGAGCTTTCGGCGAGTAAATCGCCACCGCCAAACTGGTGATACAAATTGTAAAAAATATCGACACCACGCGAGATATTATCCGCACGCCCAAGCGCGATGCCCGCCAAACGAAATCCCGTCGACGAATTTGGCTGCAATTGCGTGAGCCCGACGGAGTCGTCGCGCACGCCCTCCCAAGTCAATTCCGGGGCAGCGTAAGCCTTCGTGAGTACATTGCGGAAATAAGTTTTGTTGTAAAAAAGTCCGAGCGAATCTACATACATTGGCAGACCAAAAAGCTGCTCTATGCCCGCAGCGTCTTTGAGTAAAAGCGTATCTCCGACCACACTGACAAAATCCTTGGAAACATTGGTGAGCGGATAACCCAGCTCGATTGGCAATGTTCGTAAAAAATTTTTGTATTTTGTCAGCCAAGTATTGTGAATCACGAAAACATCCGGACCCTCTCCTGCCGCCAATTCAATCAAAAGCGTTTCGCGATAATCGTTTAAATCTGTGAAATTACGATAATTAACTTTAATCCCAGTCTCTTCAGTGAAGTCGTCGAGCAAGGGCTGGATGTCTTCACTGGAATCAAAGACGCTCCAAAATTCCAGCGTCTTACCTGGATCCGCTTTTGGGCGACCAAAAATCAGGAAAAGCAAAAGCCACACGACGATCAGACCACCAATCACCGCGAGAATTTTCAAAAGTTTTTTTTGCATTCGCGAGGAATTTTAACTTTCCCGACGCGCTTCGGCAATTCCTGCGAGAAAAGCCTTTTTCGCCCGCCCGTAAAATGTGAACTGTAGAAGCGTCGCCGCCAGTTTTTGGAAAAACAATTTCGCACCAGCTGGAAGAATCGCAGCTTCCGAATGAAGTTTTTGGAACACGACTAAATTTTGACCGGCGGCGAACTGGCGCGCAGCGAGTGAGTCCGCGGAAATCGCGTGAAAATGTTCGACCACTGCCTCCGGTTCGAAAAGGAGTTTTAAGCCTTTTTTAGCGAGACGAAAACCCAGCTCGGCATCTTCGAATCCCCAGCCGGAGAATTGCTCAGAGAATTTTGCCGCACCGAGAAAGATTTTTTTGAGTGACAAATTCGCGGTGTAAAAACGCCAAAAGTCCGTCTCGGAATTTTGCGCGAGATCAGAGAATTTGAACTGCGCGCCGGATTTTTCGAGCCAACGCATGAAGCGCGTGACGCGCAGCTCGGGATGCCAGCGCACAAGCCCGAGGCAGGCGAAATTTGAAGCGGGAAATTTTTGGTGAAAATTGGCGTGGACTTCGAGCAAATTATTTTGCGGCAACATGTCGTCACCGAGGAAAAGAATGATTGCGCCAGAAGCTTGAACGAGCGCACGATTGCGCGCCACCGCCTGCCCAGAATTTTTTTGCGAGGAAAATTGGAGCGGGAAATCAACCTTATTTTGAAATTCTTTCAGCAAGCGCGGCGTCCCGTCACTCGAACCGTCGTCGACGACAATCACCTCGAAGTCAGTGAAAGTTTGCACCGCGAGTAAATTCAAAGTCCGCCGCAAAATCTCGGCGCGATTGAAAGTCGGGATGATGACGGAGATTTTCAAATTGCTAAATTCGGATCGACAACAGCCATTTTAGCGAATTTTTTAGGCGAATTTTCGTGCAGCCAGAAACCGGCGGCGGCAATCATCGCGGCGTTATCAGTGCAAAATTCAAATTTTGCAGGATGGCGAAATTCGATTCCAAGCTCAGTCGCAAATTTTTGGAACCGCGCACGCAACTGCAAATTCGCAGAAACACCGCCCGCGAGGTGAATTTCTTTGGCGTGAAATTGTTTGGCTGCCAAAAAAGTCTTAGTCGCGAGCACATCGACAACGCTTTCCTGAAAACCAGCCGCGAGATTTGCGAGTTCAGCTTTTTTTAATTTGGGTGAATTCTGAACGCGTCGTCGCATTTCCGACTTCAGCCCGGAAAAAGAAAAATCAAAATTACGCAGCTGCAATTTACCCACACGCAGCCGCTCCCCGACCTCGATTGAATCGAAGTTGCGCGCGATGTCTTTCGGCAGCAACCACGCCCGCGGTAAGTTCTCAGGCTTTTTCGCAAGTTTGGACATGCGCTCGATCTCCGGTCCGCCCGGATAAGGCAAGCCAAGCAAACGCGCAACTTTGTCGAAAGCCTCACCCGCCGCATCGTCCAAAGTCTCGCCCAAAAGTTTCGGCTTGGATTTGGAATCTCTGAGCAAAATTAATTCATTGTGTCCGCCGCTCGCCGTCAGCACGACGATCGGAAATTGAATTTGGCGGGCATCGCGCTCGAGCCAATTCGCGCGAATGTGCCCAAAGATGTGATTGACCGGAATTAGTTTTTTGCCGGAAAAAGCCGCCAAAGTATTGGCAGTGACAACGCCTGCGAGCAACGCGGAATTCAGCCCCGGACCCGCCGCGACCGCGATCGCGTCAATCTGCGCGAATGATTTTTTAGCTTTTTTCAAAGCCTCAGAAATCGTCGGCATAATTTTGCCAACATGTTCGCGTGCCGCAACTTCCGGCACGACACCGCCCGTCTTGCGGTGAATGGCAATTTGCGAAGCAATCACACTCGCCAAAACTCGCGAGCCGTCTTCGACGACGGCAGCCGCAGTCTCATCGCAACTTGTTTCAATTCCAAGAATCAACATCCCGCCGATTTTGCGCGAAAACCTCAGGAAAGTGAAATCAATAACAGTCTGTAAGTTGTTTACGAATGTCACGCATTTGCGCACGAATTTCGATGCCTCGATCTGAGTTGACCTTGCGACGCTCCGCAACAGCCTCAGCAATAATTTGCCGAAAAACTCTTTCACTGTATTCTCGCGAATCTAATTCGCGAAAATTTTCCCAAGCCGCTCTGGAAATAATAATTTTGCCGCGATCAGCGTGAAAACCCTTGGTGGCATCGTTTAAAATTTTTTCAAACAAATCTTTGGTCGGCTCCAGCTCCAAACCCGTGGGAGCTTTTTGGATCTTGCGAATTTCTTCACGCACCGCTTTCGCGACCCACAGAATATATTCCGGTAAAAATGGTCCGTCGTCCCGATCTCGCGAATGCTCACTCAAAACTGAAAGCACTCGCCCGTAAGATTTTCTTGCCAGCCTAAATCCTCGTGATTTAAAAATTTTAGCAAGCAGCTCGCTGTCCAAAAGTCGTGGACCAAAACCGTCAATGTCGCGAACATAAATTTCCGCCATTGAAATAATTTAAGCCGGTATTTTGACAAAAAAATATATTCCTGTCAAAAAATTATTTCAAAAACTCCTTCACTGCCGCTTCCGCTGAGATACCACGATGTACGACGGCTGCTGTCGCGCGAATGAAAGCCGCCGGGTCTTTGTGCTGGAAAGCGTTGCGACCCATCGCGACTCCCGCACCGCCCGCGGCAATTGCACCTTCGACATTTTTGAGCGCCGCGAGATCGTCGCCTTTCGCGCCACCCGCAATCACGATTGGCACACCGAGCGCACCGCGCACGACCTGCTCGAAAGATTTGGAATCGCCAGTGTACGGCACTTTGATAATGTCCGCGCCGAGCTCCGCCGCGATGCGCGCGACTTTTTTGACATTCTCGACATCGTTCGGATTTTCGATCTTCGGTCCGCGCGGGTAAGCCATGACGAGGAGCGGCATTCCCCACTCGATGCATTCGGTCGCAATCTGCCCGAAAGAGTAGAGCTGCGCCGCCTCAGTATTCGAGCCGAGATTGATGTGAATCGAAACCGCATCCGCGCCCAATTTCAAAGCAGTTTGAACATTATTGACTGAGACTTTCGCATCGCCGTCGGTCGGATTGAATTCAGTCGAGACTGAGAAATGCAGAATCAAACCAATGTCTTTGCCCGCGCTGCGGTGACCGTGCAAAGCGAGACCGAGATGACCAAGCACCGCATTCGCACCGCCTTCCGCCGCTGCGTCAGCCGCCGTTTTCAAATCGACGAGCCCTTCAATCGGACCCATGCCCGCACCGTGATCCAGCGGCAAAATTACCGTTTTGCCGGAATTGCGGTCAATGATTCTTTCGAGACGAATTCTTTTGCCGAGCATTTTGGAGGCGTTAAAACAGGATTATTTTACAATTTTTCCAGCGTTCGGCAAACCGGCAAAAGAATTTTTAATTCTATAGCTAAGCAACTGCAAAACAACACGCGTACATTTTTAACCATGCCGTTAACGGCATGGTTAGGAGCGCGTAGATTATTTTGAATTATAGTTTTTAGCTATAAGTTTTAAATTTGAAAACAAGTTTTAATTTTGAAATTTGATCTTCAAGCTTGTTTTGAAATTTTTAATTTGAAATTTGAGATAGTTTCTCCTCGACTTTTCGAATCGTCGACTCCGGCGTCGAGGCGCCCGCCGTCACGCCGACTTTTTTGAACTTGGTGAAATCACCCGGACAAATTTCCGTTTCATTTTCAATCCAAAAAGCCGGGCGGATTTTCGCGACGAGCTCGAAAAGTTTTTTCGTGTTATTGGACTTGCGACCACCGACGACGACGACGGCATCAACTTTTTCGGCGAGTAAACGGGCAGAATTTTGGCGTTCGAGCGTCGCGCCACAAATCGTCTCGCGGGCAATAATTTGCGCGCCGATTTTTTCCAACGCAGCAATTAATTGCGCGAAATTCTCGGGATTTTCAGTCGTTTGCGCCAGCACGCCAATTTTTTGACCGGCGAATTTTTGCAAGCGTTTGGGTGAAATTTTTTGCAGGACTTCGACCGCCGGAAAATCCTCGACGACTGCGCGCATCTCGGGATGACCGCGCCGACCGAGGATCACGACCGGAATTTTTTGCGCGGCGAAAAGTGAAACTTCACGGTGGATTTTTTGGACGAAGGGACAGCTCGCGTCGACAATTTTAATTTTCTTTTTGCGTAGCACTGCCAGTTTTTTTTGCGAAATCCCGTGCGCACGCACGACCACGACGCCCTCGCGAATTTTGGAGATGGCGGAAATCGCCCGCACGCCGCGCGAATTTAGTTCTTCCAAAATTTCGGGATTGTGAATCAGCTCGCCGAGCGTCGTGACTTTTTGAAAATCACGGCTCGCCGAACGCGCCAGCTCGACAGCGCGTCGCACACCGAAACAAAAACCCGCGTGATCCGCTCGAATAATTTGCACGCCAAGATTTTAGCGGAAATTAAGCTGCCGTCTGCTCTGGCGCCGCAGCTTCTTCGGCTGGCTTCTCAGTTTCTTTTTGCGCTTTCAAATTCTCTTCTAATTTCGCTTTTGCGAGTTCGCGCTTCGTCACTGCCGATTTCACTTTCTTCACAGCTTTGGCGGAATCGACCGCACTCACGCGCGCGACGGAACTCGCCGCCGCAGCGGAACGCACACTCTCAGAAATTTTCGTTTTCTTCTTGGAAGTTTGCGCCGCTTCCGCTGTCTTCATACGCGCACGGAACTTGTCGACTTTACCAGCCGTATCGACCAACTTCTGTTTGCCAGTGTAAAAAGGATGGCAAGCCGAGCAGACCTCAGTCTTGATCTCGAGTGCCGTCGAATTAAAAACAAATGTCGCGCCACAACTGCAGGTCGCAGTCGTTTTTTGCGTCTTCGGGTGGATTCCGGTTTTCATTGGAAAAAATTAGAGCCGCGCGATTTTAGAGATTTCAAGCAGAAAATGCAAACGCTGCTAACGCAAAAATAGCTCGACCTATTTGGCTGAGCTATTTTTGTTTTTGGCTCCAGTCCTGATTTCATTCAGTAATCCGAGGATGACCGAGTGAATGATTGAGATTCTGCTAGCTACCTAAGCAACCAGGAGAAGAGACAATCTCAGTAAAGGAACGAGTATATTCTACCAAAATTTGAGAAAAATTGCAAACCTTATCCTCACGAAAGTGGGAATCTATTGTCGCAAATCAAGCATTCCGACTGCGCCAAACCAAACGAACAAAGCGGAAAGTCGCATTCCAAATGCGCGGCAAACGGCTCGGCTGGCGTAGCAAGCGCCACAGCCATTCCAGCCCGAGTCGCCGAAAAATCTGGGGAGCGCGTGCGATCTTGCCAGCGTGGAAATCGAAGGCACCGCCAATTCCCGCGGCAAATTTCACAGTTTTGAGCAGCGGTAAATTGCGCGCGAGCCACAGCTCCTGTCGCGGCGCGCCGAAAGCGACGAAAAGAATTTGCGCGCCCGATGCGTCAATTTTCGCGCGCAGCATCTTTTCATTTTCGATGGCGGGCGAACCGGCGAAAGTCCCGGCAATCTCAAGTCCTGGAATTGCAGACTCAAATTTGATTTTCAATCCTGCCGCGACACCTTCCGCCGCACCGAGCAGAAAAACTTTTTTCTTGCGCCGCGCGGCGATTTTGAGAATCGCGGGAAACAAATCTGTACCGGTAATGCGCTCCGGCAAAATGTCGCGAATTTTCATCGGACGCAAAAGAATCGCCAGCAGCGAGCTAATGAGCGTCAAGAAATTCCTTTTTTTCAAGGCTAAAAAGTGAGCTGCCCACAAAAGTCCGACACCGTCGGCAGTCGCCAGCGCGGCAGAATTGAGCGTTTTTTTGAAGGCGGAATTTTTTTGCGCCGCGAGAATAATTTCGGGATTCGGCGTGACGAGCAAAAATTTCGGCGCTCCCCGCACACTCCCCCACGCCGCTTGAATTTTTTGATTAGCTGAAATCCGTCCAGCCAAAAAATCGTCGATTGCTGCAAGCGCAGTTTTTTCAGTCAACGCGTCGAGAGCGATTCCGGCAATAAAAATTCTGATGATTCTAAGGATAATAAAGAGCTTTGAAGATTATAATGATTATTTGTCCTTAAAGCTCTTTAAACCGGAATCTCAGGGACATGGAGGGTTATTGGTTCGGAGGGTCATTGGTTCGGAACGACAAGCGTGCATCAAGACTTAAAGCTCAAAAAATCCAAACGCTGGAGATTATGATGCGGAGAATTGAAGCTTGGAAATTACGAAACTTGAAAAACTTTCATTCAAACACTTCGAACAACTCAAACAATTTGAACCGCTCAAACCAAAAAAGCTTTTAGCTTTTTTTAATCACCACGGCGCGGAATCCAGCGCGACCGGCTGACTCGGTCGTGACATCTCCCCACTCCGGCTTGGCCAATTCGAGGTGCACGAGTCGGCGGAGAAATCCGTCCATCGGCGGCAACTTAATCGGATTGCCCGTCGTGCGAACTTGCTGCGCACGGCGCAGCGCGAGCTCGACTGCCTCGTCTTCTTTGCGTTTGCGATAACCGTCGATGTCCACGAAAAGTGTGACGCGGCGATTTAATTCTTCCGCTTTTTTGCTTGCCGCAAGCCGCAGCAGGTGCTGGAAAGCCTCGAGATTGTCGCCGTGCCGACCAATCAAAAGCGGCGCATCAGTCGTTTTGATTTGCACGAAATAATGTTCGAGCTCTTCGCCCTCGGTTTCCGTGCGACGCACGACCGAACAGCTGGCTTCATCGAGCTGCAAGCCCGCCAGAAAATCCTCGGTCAAAGTTTTGATTTGGAGTTCCATGGTTGAAATCAATTAAAGGATAAATTTTCTAATAGTGATAATTAAGATTAGATTGAGCAAATTAGATGCGTTTTAATTTCCAATTTACAAGCAACAATTTCCAAATAAATTCCAATGTTTAAATTATGCAAACTTTTCAAAACCTTGAAATTTGGAGTTCCATGTTGGAAAAATTTTTAATTAACTGATTTAAGAGCTTAATACTTATGATTTAATACTTATGATTTATTTGATCTGCCTGTTGACGATAAGCTGTTGCCCGATGCCGAAAAGCGTCGATGTGCCCCAGTAAATCCCAACCGCCGTCGGTAAAGAAATGGACAAGAAACCAATCATCGCCGGCAAGAAATAAGGCATCATTTTGCTCATGTCCTGCATCGCGTCCGCCATCGCATTCTCACCTTTCTTCTTGTTGTCCGACTGACTTTTCTTGGCGTGGTGCAGCGCGAGTTTCATTTGGATGAATTGCGTGACGGCGAGGAAGATCGGGAGCGCGAAATAAAATTGCGTGCCAGTATCGAGTAGATTGAGTCCGAAAAAATTGGTCGAGACTGCCGCAAGGTCGAAATTGGACTGAAAAGAATAAAGGTAAACAAAAGTATTTTCACCGAGTCCATCGCGCGTCGACCAATACAACGCAAGCAAAAAAGGCATCTGGATCAAAATCGGCAGGCAGCTGCCAAACATCGAAACATTATTTTTCTTCATCAACGCCATCGTCTCCATCGCAATCATTTGCTGATTGCCCTCGTAGCGTTTTTTGATTTCATCGAGCTGCGGCTGAATCTTTTGGAGGCGGCGCTGGGATTTCAGGCTTTTTTGGAATGGGACGAAAAGAATTGCGCGCATCAAAATCGTCAGCAAAATAATTCCCCAGCCGAAATTGTGACCGGCGAGATCAGTCAACCCGACGAGTAAATTGTAAATCGGACGATAGACAGTCACGCGCCAAACTTGACCAATAATGTTCGGAGCCTTGATCTCAACTTCATGCAAGAAAGTTTTGGTGCCAACCGGAATCTCGATACGGTAGCGACCGACTGCTGCGAAAAGTTCGCGCTGCCACGGCTGATAATTGACTGAGATGCGCGCGCCCGGCTCAATCACGAATGACTCCGTCAAACAGCGTCCCGCTGCTGCCAGCGCAGTAATCGGCTGCCAGGCGCCATTGGTATATTGGGAGACAATGAACGGTTCACTCGGACAATCGCTCGGCAGCGTAAGTGGCGCGGCAGTATTATTTTTGAGTGAAATCGTCACCGCCGAACCAGTCGTGACGGTCGCAGTACCGACGATCTGGAGGTCTTCCGCGGGAGCAGCTTCCGATGGAGCTTTCGGCGCGAAAGTTTGTACGAGCAAAATCGCGATAATCGCGATGAGGGCGTAGTTGAGGAATTTTTGCTTATCCATTTTGGCTGATTAATGAATCTTGGCAGCGAGTGTGAGAAATTTTTGAGTGACCTCTGCAAAGTTGATTTCTCGCAGTTTGAGTTCGCGCGCGATGACGAGCAAATCAAGTCTGGGCGGAATTCGGTCGAAATGAGTGCGCACAATCTCGCGCAAGCGACGACGGATGCGATTACGATCGACGGCGCGTTTTGCCAATTTCTTGCCGACTAAGACAGCGACACGAGAATGGTCGAGCGTATTCGGCAGAAAACGGAACGCGAGTTCCGGAATTGCAATCGTCGTGCCTCGTCGGAAAACCGCGTCCACCTCCGTCTTTTTGCGGAGACGGAACTTTGAAGAAAGCATTAAACTGTGATTTTCGCGCGGCCCTTGGCGCGACGACGCGCGATGACATTGCGACCACCCGAAGTGCGCATCTTGGAAAGGAAGCCGTGAGTCCGTGCCCGTTTGCGGGTGCGAGTTTTAGAAAGCATTGCGAAAGGAATTATTTTTGAAAAAGGGGTGCGCGGATTTTAGCAGAGTTTAGGAACATTCGCCTCCACTCGCACCAGCTGATTGCACTTCTTCGCCAAACCCAGCCGATGGCGAAGCCGACGAAAGCTCAGTCGCACAAGATTCAGGCGCAGTTTCGAAGGCAGCACAAATCGTCGCGAGCATCGCGGCTGGTGTCCTGTCACCTTCGGCAGCCTGACCGTTGATAATCAAAGTCGGTGAACCTTGGATGCTGTATTTTTCATTATCAGCGGTGTCAATGTTGAAATTCGGATAAGTCGGCGTACCGTCCTGACCCTTGCGCCACAAGTCTTGATTGTTCAAATTTTCGGTAATCTGGAACTCCTTGTCAGTCGCGGCGATGGTCGCGGCAAGGTCGGCTGGCGAGACTCCGACAGCTGCGAGTGCCGCCGTCGAGTCACTCGCTTTGAGAAATTCTTTCAAATAAGGAATCAATTTATCCGGATAATTTTTGGCGAGTGCGTATTCCAGCAAATTCTCTGTCACTTCTTTTTCGCCGTGCATCGCGTAATTCACGAATTTGAGCTGGAAATCGACTGAGTCGCCAAGTGCTTCAATCGCCGGGATAATCGCTTTTTCAGCTTGTGTGCCGTAGGGGCAATAACTCATTACGAAAAGTTCGACGACTGGTTTGGCGGATTTCGGTAAATTGGCGAGTGCTTCGGTCTGCGCCGTGGCGGCTGTCTCGGCTGCCGCTTTGACTTCGTCAACATAAATCGCCTCCGGGACAAAAATCTTGCCATCCAGCGAAAGCAGCGATTTCACTTCGCGACCATCGGAAAGCTTGATGTCGAGATTCCAAAATCCCGAACCCTTCTCGGCATTGGTGACCTCGGCAGTCATGCCGCCCGAGAGCAAATCTTCATTGATAAATTTTTGCGCGAAATCCTTCGCTTCCGTGCTGGAAAGTCCACTGCTGCAGCTGGCGAGCGAAAGCGCGATAGCTGCCACCGCAAGTATTTTTTTGAAATTCATTTTAAAAAGTTAAAAAATGCGAGCGCATTCTATCTGGATTAGTTTCGAAAATCCAAATTATTTTTTATTTTGTTAAAATCTCGCAGAAGGTAAATTTAATTTTGATCCAAATGCACTCCAAAATAAATTATTTCTTCCAACTGACAAAAACATTTTTCCAAAAAAATGCGGCAATTATAGCCGTTTTATCAATTGTTTTTTTGGCTACGGTTATTCCTGCCTCTGCGCTCAACCTGCCAAATTGGTTTCAGCAAAGCCCCACTCCGACTAAAACCACGGCGACAGCTCCGGCAGAAAATCTGAAAATCGTCGCTCCGTCCGAACACCAGTGGAGCGGTACTTATTTGCGATTATTGGAACCAAGCGGAATTTGGGGTGAATGGGTCAATCTCCAGGGTCCCCCCGGATCGACCGGAGCCAGCGGTGCGACTGGCGCGACCGGACAGATGGGACCAGCAGGCGCACCCGGCAAAACTGGTGCAACCGGAGCGACTGGTGCGACCGGAGCTCCCGGCAAAATCGGACCTGCTGGACCGATGGGGCCCGTCGGACCGAAGGGAGAAAAAGGCGAAATCGGTCTAACCGGAGCCTCCGGCAAAACTGGTGCAACCGGAGCGACTGGTCCTGCCGGTGCAATCGGACCGAAAGGTGCGCCGGGCGCGATTGGACCGAAAGGCGACAAAGGTGATGTCGGTGCAACTGGTCCTGCGGGTGCGATTGGAAAAATTGGACCCGTGGGTCCGGTCGGACCGAAAGGAGACAAAGGCGATGTCGGTGCAACTGGTCCCGCCGGAGCGATTGGACCGAAAGGTGCGCCTGGCGCGATTGGACCGAAAGGAGACAAAGGCGATGTCGGTGCAACTGGTCCCGCCGGAGCGATTGGAAAAACTGGACCGGTAGGTCCAGCCGGTGCGCCTGGTGCGACTGGACCGAAAGGAGACAAAGGCGATGTCGGTGCGACTGGCCCCGCCGGTGCGATTGGAAAAACCGGATCAGCTGGCGCGACTGGTCTACCCGGAGCGATTGGAAAGACCGGACCAGTAGGCCCCGTCGGTCCCATCGGACCGAAAGGAGCGATCGGACCGAAAGGAGACAAGGGCGATACTGGACCCGCCGGCGCGATTGGAAAAATTGGACCCGTCGGTCCGAAAGGTGAAACTGGCGCGATCGGTCCGAAAGGAGCAACTGGTGCGACTGGTCCTGCCGGAGCGATTGGAAAACCCGGGCCAGTCGGTCCCATCGGACCGAAAGGAGACAAAGGCGACAAGGGCACGACTGGTGCGGCCGGTCTGCCTGGTGCGATTGGAAAACCCGGGCCAGTGGGTCCCGTCGGACCGAAAGGTGCGACTGGCGCGATTGGACCGAAAGGTGACAAGGGCGACGCTGGACCGGTCGGCGCGATTGGTCCGAAAGGAGACAAAGGCGATGTCGGTGTGACTGGCCCCGCCGGTGCGATTGGAAAACCCGGGCCAGTGGGTCCCGTCGGACCGAAAGGTGCGACTGGCGCGATTGGACCGAAAGGAGAAAAAGGCGATGTCGGTCCCGCCGGTGCGATTGGACCGAAAGGAGAAAAAGGCGATGTCGGTCCCGCCGGTGCGATTGGAAAAACTGGACCCGTCGGTCCCGTCGGTGCGAAAGGAGACAAAGGTGATGTCGGCGCGATTGGACCGAAAGGTGACAAAGGTGATGTCGGCGCGATTGGACCGAAAGGTGACAAAGGCGACATTGGATTGACTGGTCCCGCCGGTGCGATTGGAAAAACTGGACCCGTCGGTCCCGTCGGTGCGAAAGGAGACAAAGGTGATGTCGGCGCGATTGGAGCGAAAGGAGACAAAGGCGATGTAGGTACGATTGGTCCGAAAGGAGATAAAGGCGACATTGGATTGACTGGTCCTGCTGGCGCGATTGGAAAAGCCGGTCCCGTCGGTCCCATCGGTCCCAAAGGTGACAAAGGCGAAATCGGACTGACAGGGCCAGCTGGTCAAAAAGGCGACACAGGTGCCAAAGGCGATGTCGGTGCGATGGGCCCAGCCGGATTCAGAACTTTCATCGGAGCAACTACGAAAAGATATTCTGGTAGCGGCGTCGGCGGCTACGACGGTGGTGACAATAAATGTGCCGCCGAATTCGGCTCCGGCACACAAATGTGTATCGCCACTGATTTAGCCTACGGTCGACCTGAAGCTGGCACCTACGGCTGGGTCAGTACTTTCACGGTGAGCTACTACGCTTCCAGTGCAAATGAGATCAATGACTGTGGTGGCTGGACACGCGAAACCGGACTCGGCACAGTCTTCAATGGCTACCCGACTGTCTCAAGCTGCGCCGCAGCCCACCCACTACCAATTCTCTGCTGCAAGTAACATGGAACTCACAGCATGGAACATTCCCTATTCGCCGCGCGAATCTCGAAACTAATTCGAAGTTTGAGTTGCACAAAATTAGGGTAATTTTTAATTCTTAATTTTGTAATTTTTAAATAAATTTCAATTTCTAATTTTTAAAAATTTGGATTTTGGATTTAGGATTTATTTATAAAATTAAAAATTGTAAAAATTCCCTATTTTTTCAGGGCTTCCCTATTCCCTATTCCCTATCCCCTATTCCGTGAGTCCATCGATCCAGGCGAGTAATTCTGAAACTCCAGCCGGCGTGTGATCGCCCATGTGTCCGATGCGGAAAGTTTTTTCTTTCAAGTCTTTGTAGCCATTCGCAATCTCGACATCGTGGTTGGCTTGCAGCTTCGCGTTCAATTCACCGATGTTCCAGCCGAGTGAATTCTCGAGCACGGAAACTCCCGGCGAATGAAAACCCTCTTCGGAAAAATATTTGATGCCACGGCGCGCCGCCCAATCCAGCGTAATTTTTTGCATCTCGGAATGATCCGCCCAGCGTTTTTCGATTCCGCCATTTTTCTCAATTTCGGATAATTGGAAATCCAGCGCGAACATGAGACTCACCGCCGGCGTGATAATCGTGTTGTTTTTTTCCGCCGCTTTTTCCCACTCAGTGAAATTGAAGTAATAGCCTTTGCGTCCCTGCGGCTGATTTTTCGCACGCTCGAGAATCTCAGGTGTGACGGAACAAAATGCCAAACCCGATGGCAAAGCCAAAGCTTTTTGCATGCCGAAAAGCAGGAGATCAATTCCCCATTCATCGACGCGAATCTCCGTCGCCGCGAAGCTCGAGACAGCATCGACAAGCAAAACGACATTCGGAAATTTTTTGACGACGGCACCAATTTCTTTCAGTGGGGACAAAACACCCGTCGAAGTTTCAGAATGCGTGAACATCACCGCATCGATTTCTGAATCATTTTTCAAGGCATTTTCGACATCTTCCGGCTTGACCGCTTTGCCGAATTCGTAATTCAAACGGACAGCCTCGATGCCACACATTTCCGCGACCTCCGCCCACTTGTTGGAAAAAGCACCATTGCCGGGAACGAGCACTTTCTTCTTCACGGAATTTTTGAGCGCGGCTTCTATCACACCCGTCGCAGACGAAGTGGAAATGAAAACGCGATTCTGCGTGAACATGATTTTCTTGAGCCGTTCTTCGATCGAGGCATGCAGCGCCGCATATGCTTTGCCGCGGTGACCAATCATCGAGCGCGTCTGCGCCTGCAATTGCGCCGGAAAAACTTCGGTCGGTCCAGGAATGAAAAGTTTGGGCATTGGGAGGTAAGGATTAAGTTTGTAAGGAGTAATAAGGTGTAAGGAGTAAGAATTAAGAACTAAGGAGTAAGTTTGTAAGAATTAAGTTAAGAGTTGAGAAATAAAAGCCGGGTGAGTTTAGCCGAATTTCGTGCTTCGCGAAACGCGATTTGCAAAAAGAATAGATTTACCTAAAAATACAGTCTTTAATTTTTTAAGATGACTGAAGAATTTAAACTCGAAGAAATTGCCGAGGTACGCCCCGAGCTTAAACTTGCTGATTACGCAGAAACCCTTCGCGTCATCGACGCTGGCATCACGCAACTAAGAAGTAATTTTGAGGCTAGCTTAAAGCAAGCCGAAGGCGAACAAACTGGACTTCCAATTGGAGGACTGGAAGATGATTTAAAAAAACTTGAACTCACTGAAAACACTGAAAAGCGAATTGGAGAACTCGAGGCATATTATCTAGAAATCCAAGAAGAAGCTCGCGAAAGATTTGGGGTAATTCTGTAATTCCCATGAATCACAATTCGCGAAAAAACTAAGCTGAGAAAAACCTGCATTTATGACCAAAGAAACCCTAAGCAAGCGCCCTGCTCTCACCCTCGACAGTATTCGTCGGACTGTCCAAATGAATGAAACTACCATCGCACAGCTGAGAAACAACTCTCGAAACAGTGTCGTCAAACCTGAATTACAAATCGGCGACGACGACGGCTTTGCCTCTTTTGAAGATAATTTCGCAAGGGATGTTGGTGCGCTTATGATCATCGAACAACGCCAAACAGCAAACCAAAAATTACGAGAGCTAGCACGCGAAGAATTCGGAGAAACCATTTAAATTTCCAGCGTTTGGATTTTTTAAGCCTTGAGTCTTGATGCACACCTGCCGTTAACCCAGCACTTTGCACCGGCGCGATTTTAGAAAATTCACTCAGCGACTTAGCAACTTAATGACTCAAAGACCATCCGAACCAACTGACCCATGACCCTCCGAACCTAATGAATCAACTCCAGAAAGCTCCGGACGAAAATTTGACTGCGCTTGCGACTACGCTTCAAGGAAAATCTCGTGAGCTTGGTTTAGCCATGCTGGCTTTCAAGGGCGACGGAAATTCATTGAGCGAAATAAGTGAAATATCCCAAATGAGCGATGTCGAATTCGACGCATATAATCAAATCAGACTCAGCCTCGTAGAAAAAATTCTTGCGCTTGAAACTGAGACTGCAGAAATCCGAACAGCAATCCGAACAACGACTCGTATGAATTAAAGATAAGTTTCACCACTTCGAATCTCCACCTACACACGACTTGCGAAAAAAATTACTTTGCCTAAAATATAGTCTTCAAATTTTTAGACAATGTATCTACATCCTCTCTCTCGAGCTCACGAAGCTACTCCTAATAAACAAGAGCTAACTCTTGAGCAAAAATTGCGTAAAACACCAATTGAAAATCTTGCTGAGATGGTAAGGAAAAATTCGCAAACAGTTTTTGAGTTAAAAAATCAACTCGCATTCATAGCTAAAAATATGGATCAAATAATCCCCGAGGGAGTTCCTCATGCGATTGCCGCCAAAGACGCCCTCCTGGATTCCATTGAAGAACTGCGAGCTGAAATTCGACCAGTCGTCGAAGCACTCCGGAAGAAGACTAAAGCCAACAAAACAGTTAGAAACTCTTAACTCCGCGACGCAAATCGCGCTCGACATCACGCTGCTTGATCGTCTCGCGCTTGTCCCATTTTTTCTTGCCGCGGGCGAGCGCGAGCTTGGCTTTGATTTTACCGTGAGCCAGATGCAGATTCAGCACGACGACCGTCGCGCCTTTTTCGTTTAAACTTTTTTCAATCGTTTTGATCTCGCGCGCATTGAGCAGAATCTTGCGGTCACGCGCTTTTTCGTGCGGCTGATTTTTGGCGAATTGGTAAATCGGAATTTCGAGCCCGGTCAGCCACAATTCACCGCGCCGCACTTTGACGAAGCTGCCTGCGAGACGCGGACGATTCGTGCGCAGCGATTTCGTCTCGACACCGGTCAAGACCAAACCCGCTTCGAATTCTTCGAGAATTTCGAAATGAAAGCGCGCAGCGCGATTCTCAGCGATGATGTCAGGCGAGAGTTTTTTCACGCGAGAATTTTAGCTGAAAGCCCAATGCTTTGATAAAATCAAAAAGCTCGCAAACAAAAAACTTAATCCTGAAAAACTTATTCCTTAATCCTTACAAACTTAATCCTTACTTCTTGCTCTTCACCTCTGAATCAGTCACGATCGGCCATCCCGACAAACTCGCGGATCAAATCTCGGACGCGATTGTCGATGACCTCATTCGCCAGGACAAGCAGAGCCGCATCGCCGTGGAGACTTTGGTGACGAATGGTCTGGCTTTGGTCGCAGGTGAAATCACGACGCGCGGTTTCGCCGATATTCCAAGCTTGGTCCGCGAGACGATTCGAAATGCGGGCTACGACGATGCGAAGTTCGGTTTTGATTTTCGCGCCTGTGCCGTTTTGACTTCGATTCACGAGCAGTCACCCGACATCGCCCGCGGCACGAATTCCAAGCTCGGCAAAAATTTGGGGGCCGGCGATCAAGGTTTGATGTTTGGTTACGCCTGTCGCGAGACGGCGGAATTGATGCCTTTGCCAATCACGCTGGCGCACGCGCTGACGGCGCGTTTGGCAGAAGCGCGGCAGCAAAAAATTCTCGACTTCCTGCGACCAGATGGTAAGAGCCAGGTTTCGGTGGAATACGATAAGAATGGAAAACCAAAACGCGTCGCGACCGTCGTCGTTTCGACTCAGCACGATGAAAAAGTGACGAACGGTAAATTGAAAAACGCCGTCATCGAGAAAATTATTCGACCCGTGCTCGGCGAATTTCTCGACGCGAAGACGGAAATCCTCGTGAACCCGACTGGGCGTTTCGTGCGTGGCGGTCCGCCCGCCGATACTGGCATGACTGGGAGGAAAATTATCGTCGACACTTACGGTGGCATGGCACGCCACGGCGGAGGTGCTTTCAGTGGCAAAGACCCGACGAAAGTCGATCGCAGTGCCGCCTACGCTGCACGATGGGTCGCGAAAAATTTGGTCGCCGCCGGCTTCGCGGATCGACTTGAATTACAAATCGCCTACGCCATCGGTCACCCCAAACCGATCTCAATCAGTGTTGAAACTTTTGGAACAGGGAAAATCGCGGATGAAAAAATCATCACCGCCATCACCAAAGTTTTTGACCTCAGCCCGGCGGGCATTTTGCGAGAGCTGGATTTGGTGCGACCGATTTACCTGCGGACTGCGACCGGCGGACACTTCGGTCGGCCGGAATTTTCTTGGGAAAAAACGAATCGCGTCAGTGCTTTATTGGCCTAAATCCCGAAGCCCAGAAACATGGAGCATGGAGAGTTGTTAAGTCTTTAAGTCTTTGAGTCAGTTTTTTCTAAAATCGCGCCGGTGCAAAGTGGTGGGCTAATTGAACTTGCGGGAGTCTACAAATTTTTAAATTTTTACAATTTTTAATTTTATAAATAAATCCTAAGTCCAAATTTTTAAAAATTAGAAATTGAAATTTATTTAAAAATTACAAAATTAAGAATTAAAAATTACCCTACAGAGACTTTAAAATTTGAAAATTTATCGCCGCCCAAATCCAAATTAGCTTCGAGATTCACCTTATCAAAAGGAGAGAAAATCAGTGACTGAATCCCAGACATCGCCAAGCATGTCCAGAAGCCCTGTACCATCAGCCGCTGCTGTCGCGGGCGTACTGAAATCAAGCATCAACACGCCTTTGACGATGATATAGCTCGCCGCGGCGAAAGCGAGACCCGTGATTCCCCAGATAATCGCATTTTTGGCTTTTTTGACAGCTGCCTCGTCGCCCCAGCCATTGACCAGAGTCGCACCCGCGAAAGAAATGACGAAGGTCGCGATGAAGGCCATCGCGTAAATCAAAAATTGAGCGACAATCGGTAAAAACTGTTCTTTGAAATCAGCCTGCGGCAAAGCTTTGACCTCGGGGACTTTATCCCAATTCGTCTCTGCGAAAGGCAAAATGTCGGCCGTTTTGGCTGCGAGCAAATTCGCCGCCGGAACTTCGAATTGGATATTGACGATGATCTGCACGATCGCGAAAGATAGCAGCGCGAGGAGCACACCAGCGATACTCCAGATGATAGTTTTGTGCGCCACTTTGAGTTGCTCTTCGTTACCCATCGCCGTGAGGTATTGGTAACCGCCGATGATGAGGAAAATTACAGCCAGCGCAGCCGTCCAGCCAATCGCCTGATCGATTAAATTCCTGAGAAAAGTCCCCTGCATCCACTCGGTCACATTGGGCGCAATGGTGCCTTTGGTCTCATCGTCCGCACCAGGCAAAATCGTACCGCCGATTAATTGCGGCATGTCAGCCAAAACTCCAACTGGCACGAGCGCGAAAGCGAATGACGCGAGGAGCAACGAAATCAGAATTTTGCGCAACATTTTTTAAGTGAAAAAAGTCGGATTGATGGTGTACAGAATCAAACTAGAGAGAAAAAGTAGTGTGAGTCCCACAAGCGCGGCGAGGATCCGATCCTTGCCCGACTGTAATCCAGCCTGATTCGCACCAGCGGTAGAAATTTCAATACCACCGAAGACAATCATCAGGACGGCGACAAATCCGATTGTTCCAGCGAGAAATTTGTAAACTAGCGCGATGTAATTCGTGAGAATTTCATTGCCGTCGTCACCCTCGATGACTTGCTGCCAGAGAATCGAGCCTTTGCGGCAGACCCACTTGATCGTCTCGCCGCTCTGAGTCGTCGTCGTGTACTGATCGTCCGGGCTTTGCGTACATGGTTCCGTAGGCGGCGGAGAAAATGGTGTCTGCAAAGTAACCTCGAATTTCTTTTCATCAGCGGCAAAAACCGCACCGCTTGCTGCACAGAAAATAAACAAAGCAAGCAGGATTGCGCCGAGCCGGTTTTTTGATTTCAGTTTTTGCATTTTTGAATCTTGGAATTTTACCACGAAATAATGTTTATATCAAATATCAGAACCAAAAATAAGCCTCTCCTGTCTATTTGACAGAGGTTTTTTAATTTTTAAATTTTTACAATTTTTAAATAAATCTTAATTTCTAATTTTTAAAAATTTAGATTTTGAATTTGTTTACAAAATTAAAAATTATAAAATTAAAAATTTCACCAAATATCAGCGTGTTAAAATCGCTTCATCTTAGAATAAAGCCCAATGATCAAAGTCCGCTTTCCCCCCTCCCCGACCGGACCGATGCACATCGGCACTGCCCGAACTATGCTCGTGAATTTTTTGTTCGCGCGCCAGCACAGAGGGAAAATTGTTTTTCGGAGTGAGGATACCGACCGCGCACGCTCGACCCGGGAATTTGAAAAAGAAATTTTGGACGGCATTAGCTGGCTCGGGCTGGATTTCGACGAAGGGCCGTTTCGCCAATCCGAGCGCGATGCAGTTTACGAGAAATATTTTGAACAGCTGAAAAAGTCCGGCGCGATTTATCCCTGTTTTTGTAGTGCGGCAGAGCTCGAAGCCGAGCGCGAAACGCAGAACGCACAGAAATTACCACCGCGCTACTCGGGCAAATGTCGCGATTTGTCAGCGGAAGAAATTGCCGAATTTGAAAAAGCCGGACGCAAACCGGTGTGGCGTTTCCGCGTCCCGGCTAGCGAAATCAAATTCACTGACCTCGTGCGTGGCGAAATTTCTGAGCGAGGTGAAAACATCGCCGACTTCGTGATTCGTAAATCCGACGGTCAATTCCTTTACCACTTCACCGTCGTCGTCGACGATGTCGAAATGAAAATCAGCCATGTCATCCGCGGCGAAGATCACATTTCCAATACTTCGAAACACATTTTGCTCTTCGAGGCGCTCGGTGCGGAGGTACCGCGCTTCGGACACCTTCCGCTACTGCTGAATAAAGACCGCTCGAAAATGTCGAAGCGCGACGAATCGGGCAAACCGGCGACAGTGGAAAGATTGAAAAATGACGGCTATCTGCCCGGGGCAGTCGTGAATTTTCTCGCGCTGCTCGGCTGGAATCCGGGCGGAGGATCCGAGCAAGAATTTTTTTCAATGGATGAATTGGTCGCGAAATTCGACTTCGCGGGTGTCGCGAAAGCCGGTGCGGTTTTTGATTTGGAAAGATTGAATTTTTTTAATGCGCACTATTTGCGGCAATTGCCGATTGAAGAATTAGTCGAGCGAGTGAAACCATTTTTAAATTTTGTGGTCGATGACGATGTGCGTCTGAAAAAAGCTGTGCAGCTCGCGTCCGAGCGGATGCAATTTTTGGCAGAAGCACCGCAATTTTTGCACTATTTTTTCGGCGAAATTGACCCGCCACTTGAGCTTTTCGAGAATGCAAAAATGAAAGTCGACCGCGCGAGCTCGATCGAGGCGCTCGAAAAAAGTTTGCCTGTCTTAGAAAAAATTGAAAACTGGACGACAGAAGAAATCCAAAAAGAACTTCTCGCCCTAGTAGCGGAGCTCGGTTGGAAAAATGGTCAACTCCTCTGGCCGCTGCGCGCCGCGCTCACCGGCGAGAAATTTTCGCCCGGAGTCTGGGAAATGGCGGACGCGCTCGGTCGAGATGAAAGCCTGACGCGCATGCGAAAAATGCTTGACAAACTAAAAAAATAGGATTAAGCTCGCTTCCTTTTTCGCTCGGAAATTGTAAACTCTCGCCGTAATGAAACTCTCTCACCTCACCGAAATCGTCAAAAATGTGGCTGCGACGCTGACATGCCCAAAATGTGGTAAGCACTTCGTGGGCGATGCCGTCGATGTTGTGGATATCACCGGCGACCGCGGACTTTTTTCGGCGCACTGCCTGCACTGCAATTCCGCCACTTTGGTCGCGATGAATATCCGCGAGTACCGCCAGAAGATTGCGAAGCGTGAACGCCAAATTTCGAAAGTCGCGTTTAATAAAATCGCGCCTGCCGATGTCGTCGAGATGAAAAACTTTTTGGAAGACTTCGACGGCGACTTCCGCAAAATTTTGGAAGAACCCGACCGCAAGAAGCGCGTCGAGTAATTTTGCCTCGCTCGGATTAATCAATCCGTAGCTCGCGGTTTTGGTTTTACTAATGCCGACATATCTACCCCCTAAACCCTAAACCCTACCCCCCTAATAAATGACTGAAAAAATAATCACACTCGGCGTCATCGCGCATGTCGATCACGGCAAGACGACACTCGTCGACGCACTACTGAAACAGGGCGGCGCGTTCGCGGCGCACGAAGCTGTCGGCGAACTCGTGATGGATTCGAATGCACAGGAGCGCGAACGCGGCATCACGATTTTGTCGAAAAACTGTTCGATTCGTCACAAAAATTTGAAGGTCAATATCGTCGACACACCTGGCCACGCCGATTTCTCAAGCGAGGTCGAACGCGTTTTGAAGGTCTGCGACACGGTGTTGCTGCTCGTCGATGCACAGGAAGGTCCGATGCCACAGACGCGTTTCGTCACGCAAAAGGCTTTGAAAATAGGTTTGAATCCGATTGTCGTAATTAATAAAATCGACAAACCTGGGTCAAATGTCGCGAAAGTCCACGATCAAATTTTTGATCTTTTTGCTGAGCTCGGCGCGACGGACGAGCAGCTCGACTTCCCGATGATTCTGACCATCGCGAAACAAGGCATCGCGAAATTAGCGGAATCAGACGAGTCGACGAATCTCGATCCCCTCTTTGATTTGATTCATTCGAAAATCGAACCGCGTGTCGGCTCAAGCGAAGGTGGGTTGCAGGCGCTGGTTTATTCGCTCGAATATGACAATCACCTCGGACGCATCGGCATCGCCCGCGTGATTCGCGGGAAGCTGAAAAAAGGCGAGGAAATCGCCATCGCCCGTCGCGATGGCTCAATCGCGAAAGGTCGCATTTCGAAAATGTTCGTTTTTCAAGGCGTGAGCAAAATCGAGGCAGATGAAGCTGCTGCCGGAGAAATCGTGGGCGTCGCCGGATTCGCGGATATCACGATTGGCGAGACTTTCACCGAGGTCGCGAAACCCGAAGCACTGCCAGTCATCGAAATCGGCGAACCGACTGTCGCGATGGCCTTCCATGTCAATACTTCTCCACTCGCGGGCAAAGAAGGCAAACTTGTCACGACGCGCCAAATTCGCGAGCGCCTTTTCCGTGAGCTCGAGACGAATGTCGGACTGCGCGTCGAAGAAATTCCGAATTCGGACAGCTACAAAGTCTCCGGTCGCGGCGAATTGCATCTCGCGGTTTTGATTGAAAATATGCGCCGCGAAGGCTTTGAATTAGCTGTCGGTCGTCCGGAAGTTATTTTGAAAGAAGTCGACGGCAAGAAACTCGAGCCGATTGAAACTGCGGTGGTCAATGTGCCGGACGAATTCACCGGCGGCGTGATTGAAAAAATGGGCAAACGCCGCGGCGAAATGCGCGACATGAAAGCCGAGGAAGGTTTCACGCGCATCGAATTCGAAATCCCGACACGCGGACTCATCGGCTACGCCAGCGAATTTATTCGCGACACGCGCGGCGAAGGCACGCTTGATCACATCTTTTTGAATTACGATGAATGGCGCGGCGCCATCCCCGCCCGCTCGAATGGCGTGCTGATTTCCCAGGAAAATGGCATCTCGGTCGGTTTTGCGCTTTCGAATTTGCAGGAACGCGGAATGCTTTTCATCGGACCACAGGTCGAAGTTTACGAAGGCATGATCATCGGCGAAGCTTCGCGCCCCGGCGACATCATCGTGAATCCGCTGAAAGGTAAGAAGCTGACGAACATGCGCTCGAGTGGCACGGACGAAGCGTTGAAATTGGTTCCACCGCGCAAATTGACGCTCGAGACGGCGATCGAATATGTCGCGGACGATGAGCTCGTCGAGATCACACCGAGCAAAATTCGCCTGCGCAAAAAGCTTTTGGTTGAGCACGAGCGCAAACGCGCGAAATAATTTAGCGGCTTAGAACTGTCTTGATTGTGTGAATCTTGAGACTAATCGAGGTTTGAGCTGCGCAAATTTTTAATTTTATCCGTCTCATTTTTAACCCCGGAATTAATTCCGGGGTTAGGAGTGCTGGCGGTAGAATCAGAGCGATGACCCTCGCAAGTTCAAGTTTATAAATGAACCGTCCATTTTTCTGTTAGCTCAAATATGCAGGTTCGAATTACAAATTCGAACCGGCACAAGAATTTTTGGCTGAGGAAAAATTACTTTGGAAAAATCGACTCGATGTTTTTGGCATTCAGGAAGCGGTGGTCTTTTTTGAAAATAACTTCGGCGATGTGAAAAATCGTGTAGGTAATGAAAAATGCGCCGAGTACATCAATCGAATAGTGGAGGTGCGCCAAAAGTACGACCACACCGAAAACGATGGCAGTCATGACGAAAGCAATACGCAGAAAACGATTTTCCCAAAAAATCAGCGCCAGCAAAAAAGGCAGACCCGTGTGACCCGAGAAAAACAAATCACCGCCGAAAGTAAAATCCCCGACGATGCTGGCAGGATTGATTTCCATGTGCGTCGGAAAAGGACCGATGTGCGTGATGGAGATGAATACCGCACGGATAATGACGAAAAGCGCAATGCTTTTGAGCGTGAAGGGAATGACTCGCGGTTTTACTAAACACAAAATTGCGACCAAAGCCCAAAACACAATCGAGCCATAAACAAATAAAAATTCGAGGTGAAAAACAGGGACATTGCTCAGGACAACATCCGTGACGAAATTACTGGAGCGGCTGGTCGCATACATTCCGGCGTGAAAATTAATCCACAGGCTTAAAGCAAACAGTAGAACAGCAAGCCCTGTTGAGGATAGAAAATTTTTATCGCGGAAATAAGTCCGGTACTGCTCAAGCACTCTTTGCACCCGACCGCGCGCGAGCAATTTGCTCAAGGTAAAGCTGTTCGAAAGCCGCAATAGTCTTAGTGATGTCATGTTTGGCGATGATAGCTAAACTGGCGGCACCAAACTTTTTTTGCAAGTCTGAATCAGCCAAAAGCTGGATAATTTTAGCGGATAATCCCGAAATGTCAGCAAGCTCGAAGAGAAAACCATTCTCCCCATCGTGCACTAATTCAGGCAAAGCCATCGCATTGACGCCGAGCACTGGCAGTCCAGCCGCGAGTGCTTCCATCGTGACGATGCTTTGCAGCTCAGCGATACCGGCGATGACGAAACAACTCGCCAGCAAGTAGAGCGCCGGCAAATCTGCATTCGGCACGAATCCGGCGAAAGTGACATGCTCGGCAATCCCAAGTTCGCGTGCCAGCTTTTCCAGTCTCTGGCGTTCGGCGCCCGTCCCCGCAATCACGAAGTGGAATTGTGTTTGCTGCCTCGCCAGTGCCACCGCGCGTAAAACGGTATCGAGATTTTTTTCACGATCAAGCCGTCCGACATAGAGCAGGATCGGCTGATTTGGTAAAGCGTAACGCTCGCGCAAATCAGCGGTCGGCTGACTGCGGTCGAATTTTTGTAAATCAATCCCGCAGGAAATCGCCTCGACCGGCAATTTGACTTTGTCACGAATCAAATCTGCCGCCGTCTCAGTCGGTGTGGTAATCCGCCCGACTTGATTGTAAATGCGCGCGAAATCACGCCACGCCCAGTTTTTGACGATATTGCGCATGAATTCCGGCACCGGCAAATAGTGAACCAGATTTTCCGGCATGAAGTGATTCGTCGCGACGATTGGCAGATTGTTTTTCTGACTCGCCTGGAAGACTTTGCGACCGATGTAAAAATGCGCCTGCAGATGGACGATGTCCGGCTGAAATTCGGTGAGGATGTTTTGGAAAGTAGCGTCCGAGGCGAAAGCCGCAAAACGAAAATCGCGGTAAAAAAAGACTGGCACAGACCTAATGCCATAAACCAAAATATCGTCGATGTAGGTTTTGGTGTGGGCGAAAGATTGCGCAGGTGCGACCACTGCCACCGTGTGATTTTTTTGGTGCAGCGCCTGCGCGAGCCTTTGCGCGAAGTAAGAAGCTCCGTTCACATGCGGGTAATAAGTGTCGGCCGCCAGCAAAATACGCATCAGGGTTTGGGATTAATTTTCCACTTACGGAACAAAAGAATCAGCACGATTGCGAGCGCGATGACGGAAGTGCTGGCAGCAAAGTAATTCAAATAGTTGTTGATTTGGAGATAGGCGTGTCCGAAAAGGATGCCGATGATGAGAAAAACCGCCGCCTGCAAAAGCGTCGTCAAAAAACAAATCAGAATGTAACGCCAATAAGAAATTTTGAGAGTACCCGCCGCGACCAAGCCGGTGAAGCCGATACCGTGAATCAGCTTGGCGAAAATAATCGTCTTATTGCGATGCTTATGAAAATACTGTTTCGCGTCTGCCATTTTTTCCGGAGTGATCTTGAGGAAATGTCCGAAGTGCGCGAATAAAAAATGAGCACCGAAACGCCCAAGCGAATAATACAAAGTATCACCCACTAAATCACCCGCGACGATGATGGCATAGACGACGAAAGGATTAAAAATTCCAAGCGTGACGAAAAATCCTCCGAGCACAGAGACGATCGGACCTTCGACAATCGCGAGCGGAATAAGTAAATGATACTTATAAGCCAGTAGCAGTGAAACTAATGAGCTCAAACCGTGGGAATTAAATGATAATAGACATGGGCGTAGTCAATCTCGGCGCGCGCTTAGCTAATTTTGCGTTTCCCAGAACGCCTCCGCCTCTTTTTCCATTTTAGCTAAACGCTCGTAATAATCTGGAAATTCGTGCAAATGCGCGAGTGCAATTTTACCAGTCATGAGCGGATCGTCATTACTGACATTCGTAGAAGCAGCAACCAAGCCGTGTTCTAGCTCGACGACCATCCCCGCGCGAAAAGATTCGAGCGTAAATTTAACTTGGACGAAATCAATGCCAAGCTGCTCTGCGACGGCACTGGCTTCTTCGACCGTGAAATGGCGTTTGCTGCTCATTTTGTAGGAGTTAATTAAAATCGGAACCGCACTATGTTAGCGCAAAAATCAAAGCTTTGTTAAAATTCCGGCACTTTTTCCTTAAGAACGAACTGAGGATTAAGTTGGTAAGGATTAAGTTGGTAAGGAGTAAGGATTAAGTTGGTAAGAACTAAGGGTTAACTACCAATCCTGAAGGGACCCCTTCGGGGCTACCAACTAATAACTATTGGGGCGTCGCCAAGCGGTAAGGCACCGGGTTTTGGTCCCGGCATGCGTGGGTTCGAATCCTACCGCCCCAGCCATCACGGGCAGTGAGTCTGACTCACTTGCCCTAGGTAGGGGTGCGCAAATAGCGACCCATGTGCCTTGGTCATAAGGGCAGGTTCGTTAAACTAAGATTCATATCTTCTTTTCCTTCTCTGTATACCCCGTCTATGATCTCTCTCTTCAGATTCTATTCCTTTAATTAGATATTCTTTATAAGCGATAATAAATTCGTGTAATTTTTTATTTTTGCCTATCTTCCAATTATTGGCTGCTGCTAGTTTCCTACGGTATGCGTTTGCCATAATTGGCTCGCTTGCCAAACCTGATACGCCACCAGGATTTGCGATATGTACTATGAAATCGTTCCACATTCTTTCATCGCTTGGTAATTTTTTAATGGCATATAAAATTATTTCAGTTATCACATCTCCTGAATACCAACTAGTCAATCCATGTAGTAATTCTTTTGATTCTTCGTGCTTTCCATTGTCAATTATTCGATGAATACGATCTACTAAGTGATCACATAGTCCTGGGTAAAGACTATGCAAAGTGTATCCAACTTTCCAAGTGTCTATTTGATCTAGCCATTTTAATATCTCATCAATTATTGGTTTTTGACTAACATGGAGTGCATCTGTCCAGTAGTTATTACTTCTTGGTATATCAGAGTAACGAGAATCTACCAATCCCCTCATGCTTTGTTGAAATTGTATTCGGCTCATCAATAAATGAGTAAACATTTTTGGATAATTTCTAATAAGGTGTTGAAGGACATGCGGTAAATGATAGTCATCAACATGATTTATTTTTATAAATCCATAGGAAATTCTTTCCCAGTCGCTTTTTTTAAATTTTTTTAAAATAGTTTTTTTACTATCCTGCTCATAAAATTCATTAACCCACTTGTAATATTTTTCTTTGTTTAGTTCTTCAATAATTTGAAGTAGAAATTCTTTCTGTGATGTATCGCAGAAACCTATTTTTCTTAAGATGTATACTAAAATATTTATTTTTTCTGATCGTCTTTTCATAGATTTTGATTTTTTAAAAATCTCTTTAAGTAAATTAACAGTGTCACGTCCTTTTAAATTACACATTGCGATTGTAATTTCGAATAAATAAAGTCCTTGCCTTATCCAATTGCTCATCATCCTTTCTACCTGTGTTTGCTTATTCGATTGCCAAACTCCTTGCATTAGTGGGCTCATGAATTCTCTAAGGTGTTTATGCTTATTTTTCAGTAATTTTATCGCTAAAATAGGTTTGTCTACGCCTATCTTTAGTAATAACTCCTTAAAGTAAAGAAATTTGCTTGAATCCTTTTCTTGTAAGTTTGTGCCAGCAAACTTTACGATTCGTCTCTGCCACTTGTTAAAAGTTTTAGCTGATATATCAGTTAAATATTCCTCTACTCTTTCACTCCTAACTGCTCGCTCATCATCAATAGACGAATTTTTTTTGTGGCGAAAATCCCAACCAACAAGTGCACGATAAATATCATATTCCGGATTGCTATTCAATGTTTCAGACAGTTTCGCCAAAGCTGGTAGTCCTTCATCACCAAATACTCTTTCTGCGATAAGGAACTGACCTTCGATATGTAGCAATAAGTTAAGCGATTCCTTACTCGCTATGTTGGCATAAAACCTCGATACTGAATCAGTGCTATCTTTAACTATTTCTCTAATCTCACCGCCATGAGATGACGCGTAGAGAGCACAACTAAATGCCTGCAGTAACACTCTTTTCTGTGAATAAGTGGTTGCACGAAGATATAACTGTTTCAGAAGAAAAATCCACTTATTACGGATATTTTTAATGTTTTTATCCGCCGGTAAAGAGCCAGATGAAAAATTAATAACTTCGCATCCATCTTTAAAGTCTGTTGTTGTTGCCTCATAACTTGCACTCAAAATTGAGCTTGAAGCTCCACAAATAAGAGGTAGTAATTCCAATCTTTTGCTTATGTTGTTGTTCTTAATTTCATTTAGAAAAATTTCTTGAACAATGCATCCTTGTTTTTTAATAACATTGATATTGTATGTTGTAGTTCTTTTTATGCATTCGGTTATATTGTTTTGTGCTTCTGACTCAGATATAAAAAACAGTTTTATCAAAATCCGAAAAGCATAATCTATTGCTTGATATTTGAGTTGGTTTATTAGCGCCACTATCGCCACCACTACATCACAATGATTTTTACCCTCCCATACACCAAAAGGGGTAGTTTCTTTTATGATTTTATTTGTTTTTGAGTTTAGTGCTAAGTCATATAGCGCATCAAATAATTTTTTTATTTCCGTGATTTTTGGAGCCTCTTCTAATGACTCAACGTCTTTTTTAATGGAATCTATCCATGCATAGATTTCATTATTATTATTTGATTTAGCTAATAATTTCAACTCAAATAAATCTAGTTTCGATGGGGCTCTGCGAGCCAAATTATACTGCTCTGTAATGTACTCCCAATCTTCTTGCGCTTTATTCAAGCTAAGCATTACATCTCCAGCAATCCTTCCTAATTTTTCAAACATATAGGGAAATTTTTTCTTTATTTCCTCATTATTTTTATAAAGAATGTCGTGCTCTAGTTCATTCCATGCATGAAACATTACCGTTGTAAGTTGTATTTCAAATTTTATTTTGTCGAATTTTGTGTATTCAGGTAGCTCAGATCTAGGTTTTTTAAAAACTCCAATAAAGTGGTATGCACTATACTTTTCGTCTGACTGTTTATCTTTAAATCTACCCTCGAATTCTTGATCTAGGATCCCTAAAAACTTTTGTAAATCAGACCTGAGATAGAAAATGATTCTACATCCTGCCAAGTCGGGAATATCGTCTAGATCCTTAATATTTTTATATTTGTCTTTATTCTCAAAGTTCTTCTTTAAAGAAATAACCTCTTTAGCCCGCGCTTGAACAACCTGATAATTGACTTCTTTATCTAAAAGCCCCTCCAAAAGAGACTTTAATGCAATCACACATTCTTCATAAATAGGCCTTTTTTCTTTGTATTCGGCAATAAGCAATTCGGGGTCCATTAATTAATAATAATTTCTTCAAATTGAATTTTAGAGCTTGAGAATAAAATTCTCTACTTAGACCGTTATGTGCCCCGACTCGTGGGGGGCAGGGTTTTTGGGGTAAAATACAAAAAATGTCCAAGCTACTTCGTTGCTATCTCGCTAGCCAAATTAGCCAAAAACATCCACAGCATGCGCTGGAGAAACTTAATGGATCTATTCGCTCGGCAAATGTCGCTCTCAATCCACATCAGATAGATGCGGCAGTTTTTGCTTTTAATAGCCCTATCTCCAGAGGCGCAATTTTAGCTGATGAAGTTGGTCTAGGTAAGACAATCGAAGCTGGATTAATCCTTAATCAGCTTTGGGTAGAAGGAAAAAGAAAAATCCTCATTTTGGTGCCGGCTTCACTTCGTACACAGTGGGTCGATGAATTACGGGATCGTTTTGGTTTAGATTCAATTTTGATTGACGGTGCTAAATTGCAAAAACTTATTAAGGAAACTCAATCTTTTAATCCATTCGATAACAAAGAAGGCGGTATTTATATTGCTTCTCACAACTTTGGCTCGAGCCAAAAATATGAAATGTACGTAAAAAAAACTGCTTGGGATTTAATTGTAATTGATGAAGCCCACCGCATGCGTAATGTCTATCGTCGAGGCAATAAAACTGCTAAACGTTTACGAGACAATATCCAAGGTCGTCCTAAAATTCTACTTACCGCTACGCCGCTTCAGAACAATTTAATGGAACTCTATGGTTTGGTGAGCTTTATTGATGAGAAAATTCTTGGCACTGCTTATTCCTTCAGAACGCTTTATCAAAAGAGCCGAAATGGTGCTGATTTAAGCCTTTTACGCGAAAGGCTGATGGGTAAATTTGATCAACAAACTGGCACGGTAGAAGGTGGGGTTTTAACTCGCACTCTACGCAAACAAGTCAAAGGGCTTGTGAAATTTACCCAACGTCACTGTATCACCGAAGATTTCACACCAGAAAAAAATGAAATCGATCTCTATGATGGTATTAGTGAATATTTAGGAAGGCCATATCTTGCTTCTATGTTGGCCACTCAGCGCAATATGATGGAGCTCGTCTATCGCAAAATCCTTGCCAGTTCTTCTTATGCTATTGCCGGCACACTAGAAAAAGTAGCACAATTTTTGGCAAAAAAATTACAGCTGGAATTTTCTGTCTCGCAAAAAGATTTACAAGCTATTGCTGATCAAGTCCTCCAAGAAGAACTCAAAAAAAGACGCAGTCCTATTGAACCAGTGACTATTGAAAAAGCAATTAAAAAAGAGATTGTCGATCCAACACAGGTCTTACCGCTTGAAGATACTGAAATTAATCTAGGAGATTTATCAGAAATGGAAGAAGAGACTCAGATAGATGCCGAGGCGGAAATATCTGACGATCTCGGTGAAGATGAAGACGTTGATGATAAAGACGAGGTAGAAAAGCAAGAAGATAAAAAAGAATCTATACCAAAAACGGGCCATCAATTTACAGAAGAAGAAGTTAAAGCAGAGTTCAATTACATTCTCCACTATCTTTTTCTTGCGAAATCAATCCAAAAAAATATGAAAGGTGAAGCGCTCGTGCGTGCGCTTAGCAGAATATTCAAATTTAACCACAAGCAGGGTTGGCCGGAAAAAGTTGTTATTTTTACCGAATCCCGTCGTACGCAAGACTACCTAGAGAGACTTTTAACCCAAAAAGGTTTTGAAGGCATTGTACTTTTTAATGGCACAAATGCTTCACAAAAAGCTAAGGACGCTTATGCGGAATGGGCAAAAGAATTCCCAGAAGAAGCCGCACAAAATTCCAAAAGCATTAACCAACGACGTGCTCTTGTTTGGAAGTTTCGCCAGCCAGAGAGTCACATGCTCATCACAACTGAAGCCGGTGCTGAGGGTCTGAATTTACAATTTGCTAATGTTGTGATTAATTACGATCTGCCCTGGAACCCACAGAGAGTTGAACAGCGCATTGGACGCTGCCATCGTTATGGTCAAGAGCTTGATGTTCTCGTTGTGAATTTTCTCAACCAGACCAACTATGCAGATAAAAGAATCTATGAATTATTAAGAGAAAAGATCAAACTTTTCGGTAATCTTTTTGATTTTGGAGACAAGATTTTAGGCACCGAAGTCATAACTGATGATGGTTATGATGTGCGTGAGGTTGCACTAGGGTCTCTCGATAGTGGTGTTGGCTTCGAGAAAAAAATTCTTGGAATTCTTAAGAATTTTCGTTCAGACAAAGAGATTAAGCAGCAATTTGATCAACTACAGCTGGAGCTCTCACATGAAATTGACTTGAAGTTTGAGAACGCCCACCGTAAAGTTATCCAGCATTTCGATGAAGAGGTGCGTCAAAAATTACAAATTCGCGGTAAAGACATCAGAGATGCGCTTTCACGGTACGACAAACACATGCAGGCTTATGTCACATTGGCTTTTCGGAAAGGTTGGCGTGAAATCGCTCCCCGCTACTACAAGCTATCTACTATTCCAGACGAGCTGCAACATCTATCTGCCAAAGAGCTTGCTATAACCTACAGTGTCGGTGAAATTTCACCTGAAGATCAGGAACGCGGAATTATTCAACTTTCTTCTCGTTCAGAAATCTTGCGACCATATCTTGCGAAAGACAGAACATCGCGGGCACTTGCCGGTAAAGCCATACTTCATCCCCAAAATACACACACAGATTGGTTTGGGTGCGAGGGACAAATCGTGGTTCATCGTTTGCACTGTGAGCAACAGAATGCCAATAACGGCAAAGAAGAATTTGAGGATTTTGTATATTCTGGCATTATAAAAACTGTTGATGGCTGGAAAATTATCGAGAGCTCCGAGCAGCTCAAACGACTTATCGATCCTGCCAGCACCGAATGGAAAAGCATAGTTGAATCTTCGGTGCGCATTCGTGATGATTTAAAAGATGTGCTCAAAAAAAATATTGATATAAAAAAACAGGAAATTGAGGATAAAAATGAAGCTTATATCGATCGCCAACGTGATATTCTCCAGCAATACGCTAAAGACCAATTACTTAGGAATCAGCGCGAGATGCAAGAAAAACAGAATGAAATTGAAACGATAGAGAAACAACTAAAAACTACACGTACAATCGGTGCTCATGAACGTCGTCAAATTCGTGATGAAATCGACAAAAAACAGAAGGATTTTCTAAAAAGCCAAGAGCGCTTTTTCGAAGCCCAAAAACAAGCTTTCAAAGAAAAGGATCATGACCTAGCTCTACTTAAAAAAAGACTCAATCTTGCAATCACACCCGAGCACTTACTCACCTTACAGTTTAAAATCTCAAATAAGTAATGCCTGATATTATTAGAATTTTTTCGGCTAAGTTGTCCAAACTTCTTGAGAGCGGTACTGAACGTACGCTCTACAAAGATTTTTGTATTTTTATAGAAAACATAGCGACAGAACTTAAATATAAGGAAATAATCGCAACTGCCGAGGAAAACTCGACACAACATGAGGACAACATCGGCTTCCCAGATATCACTGTACGCCAGGGCGACCGCCTCGTCGGTTGGATCGAGCTGAAATTACCAAATGATTCGCTCACCAAAGAGAAATTTCAAAAGCAATTTAAAAAATACGAAGACGCATTAGAAAATATTATTTTTACAAATCTGCGCGAATGGCAGCTCTGGCAATGGAATAGCGCGGGCAAGGCTGAAAAAATTTCCACGCTACTTTTTGATTTACAGGATTTCAAAATTGGAGAAGATCAAAAACTTCACGATCTTTTTTTCAAGTTTTTCGAAGGTCAAGCTTATGCTGCCCGCACGCCAAAGCAGTTGGCACTAGCTCTTGCTCGTAAGGCTAAATTTTTAAGTCAGCAAATCGAAGATGTTTTGAAGAAATCTGTCGAAAATTCTGAGTTAGTTAAATTAAAAAAGTTTTTCGAAGAGACACTTGTTGAAGCTATTAAACCTCATCAATTTGCCAACATGGTGGCAGAGACAATGGCATACTCGCTTTTTCTCGCTGCGCTCGAACATGAGGAACGAGATGCCGACGAATCACTCACGCTCACGACAGCGATTGATTATCTGCCGAAAAATGTGCCGATTTTGCGAGGAATGTACGACCTCGTAAAAAATGTTTCGAACTCGGAAAAGAGCATTTCGCACGCGGTAAATGGCGTGCTGGAGCAACTGAAAAACTCGGAGATTGGCAGCATCAAAGCCAGGCTGGAAGACCCGAAACGCGGTCGCGATCCAGTGGCAGAGTATTTCTATGAAGATTTTTTGGAAGCTTACGATCCCGAGGCCAAGAAGCAAGGTGGCGTTTTTTACACACCGAAACCAGTGGTAGATTTCATCGTCGCTGCAACCGATTCACTACTTCGTAAAAAGTTCAGTAAAAAAGAAGGTCTTGCCGATGAAAGTGTGAGTATTCTCGATCCAGCGACTGGTACGGGCACTTTCCTCATGTCTGCGATTCAAACCATCTACCAAAACATTACATCCGAAAACGGCACACTCGGTGAAAGTATTGTGAAAGGAAAGTTTTCCAAGGTCGTTCGCAATCACATTTTAAAGCACTTTTACGGTTTCGAAATTATGATGGCGCCGTATGCGATGGCACATCTTAAGTTGTCATTAATCATCGAGAAATACGGTTTCCGGTGGGAAGAAACTTACGAAGACGGAGACACGACGAATGATCGCTTCCAAATCTATCTCACAAATACGCTCGACGATCCGAATCAACCTCCACGACTCGACATGCCAGGGTTAAAAATTGCGGAAGAAAGCAATAGGGCTACAAAAGTAAAAAATGAAGCACCCGTACTCGCCATCCTCGGCAATCCACCATATTCGAATTTCGGGATGATGAATAAACAGCCGTGGATTTTAAAACTACTTGATGACTACAAGAAAAATCTCAACGAAAAGAAAATCAATCTCGATGATGATTACATTAAATTCATCCGTTTCGCACAGTGGAAAATCGAAAAATCTGGTAGTGGAATTTTCGCGATGATTACGGCAAATAGCTTTCTCGACGGCGTGACACACCGCCAAATGCGAGCAAGCATCCTCGCAGATTTCGACGAGGTGTACATCGTGAATCTACACGGCAACAGTCGCAAAGGCGAGACGAGTCCCGATGGAAGCAAAGACGAAAATGTTTTCAACATCCAGACTGGCGTCTCGATAAATATCTTCGTACGGTTGCCGGAGCGCCATGAAAAATGTGTCGTGAAGTATCTTGATCTTTGGGGTCGAAAAGACGCCAAATTTGAGTGGTGTAATACGCAAGTTGAAAAAAGTTTTGCCGACACTGATTGGTTTAAAAAAAACGCGTGGTGTGAGATTGACTGGCAAAAATTCAACGCTGATTTCTGCGCGACACGGTGGAGTAAGAAACTCGGCGCACTCAATTTCCTCGTGCCACCAGCTGCTGATGCAGGAGAAAAAATGTTGGAGTACGGGCAATTTTGGGGAGTGACTGATATTTTTGAACAATCTGGAAGTGGAGTAAAAACTGATCGTGATAATCTTTGTTTTGATTACGAAAAAAAGAAACTTGAGGCAAGGATGAAGAAAGCATTTTCGGAAGATTGTGAGCGGAAATTTGTTGAAAAATACGAAATCAAAAACTCAAGTAGCTATAAGTTTAAAGACAAACTTACTGAACAAAGTTTCGACAATTCGGCAATTTATAAATGCCAATATCGACCTTTTGATGAACAGTTTTTATATTACAAAGTTGGATTTACAAGTCGTCCAGGCTGGGAAACCATGCGCCACATGCTTCAACCGAATTTGGGATTAGTGACAACACGGTTGCTTCCCGATGAGAATTTTAAGCATTTGTTTTGCGTAAATAGCCTAATCGATATTCATATTGTTTCTGATCAAAATTATCTTTTTCCTCTCTACCTCTACCCCGAAACAGAAAAAAACTCGACCGAAAACGACGAGACGAAATTTTTGAAAGGTGGGCAACAAATTAAGACTCGCACACCTAACCTCAATCCAAAATTCATAGCCGATCTAGAAAACAAAATTGACTTAAAATTTGATCCCGATGTGCGAGAAATGGTGGCGAGAGAGGATGCTGAGAATGAGTCCGCAAAAAAGGAAGGCTATTTGAAGTATTTTGGCGGTCGTTGGTGTGAGTTGATGTGCAGCGTGCCACACGGTAGTAAATCACCTCAGATACGACCATCAGATAGATATTTTGACGCCGAAGACGTATTTTATTACACCTACGCCGTCTTCCACTCACCCGCGTATCGCGCTCGTTATGCTGAACAGTTGAAGATCGACTTTCCACGCCTCCCGCTTACTTCCAACTCTAGGTTATTCAAACATCTTGTGGTAAATGGTCGTCAGCTTGTAAATCTTCACCTCCTTGGCAAAAACCCATTCGATTCATCACCAACTATTTTTGACGACACAAGCAAATGGGGCGTGAAAGCGGAGGACGAAGCTCCCGTCGGAACAGATGATTGGAAAGTAACAAAAGTTGAGTACGATCCGCAAAAACAACGTGTCTATGTAAATGCTGGACAATATTTCGATGGTATCGAAAAGGAAGTGTGGGAATTTATGATTGGCGGCTATCAGGTACTAGAAAAATGGCTAAAAGACCGCAAAAAAGCCGAGCGATGTTTATCAGTCGATGATCTCAAACACTACATGAAAATCGTTGTTTCGCTTCGCGAAACTCGGCGTATCATGCAGGAAATTGACCACCTGATAAAGAAGTGGCCCATGGAGTAGATCGAGTTAAAATAACTCATGATTGCGACTATGCGAATCTTTGATTTTGCATCATGTCAAAAAATCAAAATCCCAAATCTAAGATTAGAATCCTCGCGTCGAGTTGGAAGTAATTAATACTTGATGCGTCCCGATCTTTTATCTATTTCTTTGTGCAATATTTTCCAATATCGTGAAATTTGTTTTTTGATACTATCAATTTTCATAATGTCGCGAAATGCTTTTTTCGCATAAGAAATAAAATTCTGTTTTCCAAGATGGGTAAATTTTTTATAGAGTCTGTCTTTCCAAATAGTTTTATCTTTGGGGTTTTTGCTTGCTCGAATTGCCGCAGCATGCACGGCGCTCTTCATCTTTCTATAAAACCTAGCCATGCTTGATGCTCGGATTAATATTTTCTTGCCGTCAAATTCAAAACCTAAATATTGCAACGCTGGTCTGTTCGATTTCGAGTCCGATTGATCAATTTTTATTGTGCCGTTATCTTCGTAAAATTCAACAAGCTCTGTTTTATCTTCACTAATTTTTAAGTGATATTTAGCTATTTCTTCGGTCATTTTTTTCATTACTTCACCTTTATACTGCGCATCACAAATCACCAACATGTCATCACTGTACCGTCTGTATGATCCGCCTCTGCTTTGTAAAAAATCGTGGATGGTTTTATCGAACTCTGTCATGTAGATATTCGCTAAAACTCCGCTAATGGGTGATCCTTGAGGTATTCCAATGTTTATGTCGTCAAATCCTTTTTTCTCCTCCTCTTCATTTTTATGAATCTTTATTTTTTTAGTCTGCACAGCATTCCTCAATTCCTCGAAGGGGCAAATTGCTTTAGCAGTCTTAGGATTTATGCCAAATAATTTCATGGCCTCGCTTCGCTCCACAAATCTAAATTTAATCAAAGATTTTAGGACTGGGTAGTAGTCATTTGGTAGCGAGAAAAATTTACGCCAGCAAATTTTGAGATGCGTGTGACTGAGTGTGTCAAAAAAACTTTTGATATCGAAAGCCATGGCAACACAGTTTTTCCTGTTTTTGATTTCGTCAAAAGCCTCTTTCGCAAAATCTATATTTGATTTTCCGAGCTCCTCATCGTCCACTATTTTTTCTATTCTTCTATAAGCCAAAACACATTTATCAAGACCTTCTTGTGTCAGAAGGTCATCGTACTTCTTCGACAGAAGAAAACCGATCCATGAATAAATTAAGGAATCGAAATGCGATGCGTAGCATATTGGTCTAGGTTTCTTTTCTATTTTTCTTTTGATTTTTCCCTTCTCGTTAAAAATATATTCACCATTATCATTTTTTTGTTTCTTATATTTGAGTGTAGTTGAAATATTTCTTACGAAAGGTAAAAAACCATGTTTTTCGAAAGAGCCCATCTTAAACATCCTTTGAAGACATTTTTCAAAATCAGAATTACTAATTTTGTAGTCAAAATGTAAGTAGCTCTTTTTCGTCTTCCATTTTTTATTTTTTTTATCGTACGCATACCGTCGTCTTTTTTCTTTTACGATCCATTCGTCTTTGAGTTGTTCTATGTCCATTTCAAAATCAGGAGGTCAATTAACGAAGTTAGAATTATGATACGGCATTTCTAACTTCTTGCCTCCTGATGCACGCAATCACTTAATCAAAATTTAATGTTGCTTGCTTTTACGCCGATTAGCTTTGATAGCATGATACCGATGCAATACACCGATTTCGCTACTCGTATTAACTCAGCTGCCTGCTGCACCTTATTGGGTGCTGGCGTGAGAAGTTTATTATCAGTGATAATTAACTTCTTCTTGACAACCTTCATTAACCGAGAATCCTTCTGACCTAATCGTCAGGGCTTCCTCCATGGTATGATATCCCTACAAAAAAAGCAAATTTTGAATTTTCTATGCCCTTCTCCCTCACCATCACCGACCCCGAAATCCTCGCACTCCTTGAAGCCTACAAACCTGACCAGCGCGAAGCCGCCGCGCTCAAGGCCATCAAGATCGGACTCATCGCCTTGAAAGACATGGAAACCGTCGGTAACGTGGACTACGTCGAAAAAGAATTCCAGAAATTCCGCCAAGGACTTGAAATAGAGCTCAAGAATCTCAAAGAAGAATTCGCCAAAAAACTCGAGGACGCCGACAAACTCATCCAAAACCAACTCGAAAAGAATTTCGATTCCAAAGACGGCGTTTTACCTCACGTACTCGAACGCTACCTTGGCGAAGGCGGCACACTTGCTGATCTTTTCGACGAGACTCAGAGTACTAGTGCCACAGCCAAATTCAAATCCATCCTCGCCGAGTACTTCGACGAAGACGCCTCAACAGTCGTAAAACTCCTCGATGCCAATAATCAGAATAGCCCGCTCTATAGTTTCAAAAAAGATTTGATTGAGCGACTCGTCAGCATAGAAAAAGAAATCAAAGCCAAAGAGTCCGCCAAAGAGGCTACCAAGCTCGAAGCGGCCAAAGGTACGCAAAAAGGTTTCGAGTACGAGGAAGTCGTCTTTGCCGAGCTGGAGAAAGTCGCCCGCGTGTTTGGTGATACCTGTCTGCCAACTGCCAAAGAAGTTGGACTAACGCTCGACAGCAAACAAGGTGATGCTGTCGTAACACTCAATCCAGCGAACACTGGCGGCGCGACCCTTCGGATTGTCTTCGAAGCCAAAGACAAAGGCATGTACCTCAACGCTCTACTCGACGAGCTGGAAGGCGCGAAGAAGAACCGCGGCGCAACCGTGGCCGTTGCTGTCGTGAGTGGTAAAGACACACTCAAGGATGTCCGTGAGGCCATCGGTGTTTTCCGTGACTATCCTGGCCAGCGAACCATCTGCGTACTCGACAAAGAGTATCCCGACGCCACCGCGCTTGAGGTCGCTTATAAGCTCGCCCGCGCCAAGCTCCTGCTAAGCTTACAAACCAAAGAAATGAAATCTGAAGCCGTCGATCTGGTCGCCATCAATACTTTGATCGAAGAGATCACAAAAAAGCTGAGCGAGTTCGCTGGGATCCAATCGACGCTGACAAAAGCCAGTACCGCGATCGACGGAGCCAAAACCCAAATCGAGGGCATGAAGAACGAACTTCAAGTCAAACTACAAGAATTAGCAGAGAAGGCACAACCGATTAAGAAGAAGTAAGCTCGGTTTCCACTTTCCCCTCCTTCACCCTCAACCCAACCTTCAAACATCCTATCAGCTCCCGCTTCTCTTCCTTCGTGCCCTCTCGCAAAACATACTTCGCATACTTCCGCACATCCACCTTCGGAATCTTCGCCTCGCTACCCAACACGCCAGTTGTGAATTTTTGATAGCGGGAAATTTCTTCCTCGATTTTCTGCCTCATCCCAAGTTGGTTGAGATCGATTTTATCGATCAGCTCGATGAGTTGCTTCGCGATCGCATCTTCACGAATGTATTTTTCCTTGCACTTATTTAGTCTCGCATTATTACATCGGTAGTAAATATAACGTTTTTTGGTACCATCTTTGAGCGTTTTGAATTTTTCCTCGCCGGTCACATTTCCTCCGCAGACTCCGCAAGTAAATAGCTTCGTGTATTCAAAATCTTTCACACCCCAATTTTTCGGCACGGTTTTGAGTTGCTCTCGCGCTTTCTCAAAAATCTCTTTCGTGATGATCGGTTCGTGATTGCCGCGATACCAATTGCCACTTCTGATTGGGTATTCGTAGTAGCCATAGTAAAACTCGTTACTAAGCATACGGTAAATGATGCTGAGATTTGCGCGTTTGCCTCCTCGTGTAGTGAAATTCACCTCCCCCTCCAACCATTTCATGATCTGACGCCCCGACCATCCCCGATTCGCCACCCGCTCGTAAATCTCGCGAATGATCGGAGCACGGTCAGGATCAAGAACAGCCTTGTTGTGCCTCCCGAAGCCTTTTTGGTTGAGATAGCCAAGAGGAGCCATGCAAGGTCGAACTCCCATCTCAGCCTTCGTTTTCTGCCCACGCTTAACGTTGATTCCCCTATTGTCGTTCTCCAGCTTCGCCTGCGAGCAAAGAATCATCAGTAGAAACTTCTCATTCGGTGAGTTTCGGAAGCGTTGACCATTGGTGCGAATATCGTGAAGGAGACCTTGGTCCATGAGATCTACTAAGGTTCCCAAATCCCCCGCATTGCGACTCAGCCGATCCGGTGCCCATGTGATAATTCCGGTGAACATTCCGCTGCGAATATCCTTCACAATTTGATTAAAAACTGGTCGTCCGCTTGAGGCTTTGGCTGAGTGGCTTTCTTTCCTAGTTTCGACTATTTCCAAGTTATTTCTTTTGGCGAGAATCAGCATCTCGTTGATTTGCGATTCGATTGAAAGGGCTTGGCGCTCGTCATCTTCCGATGATTTTCGCGCGTAAAGGCAGTAGCGAACCGGCTCGCTTTCGGGTGGTGCTTGAGCTTCCTGTGGTCGCTCAAGGACTGTGGGTGTAGGCATATTGTAGGGGTTAGAAGCTACCCCAAGGATGCCCGATGGGTGGTGGAAGTCCAGACTAAAAATAATGATATTCATTCTCGTCATCGTCGTCATTGCCAGGAAAAACTATGACAAATCTTCTTGGGGGATCAGCCATCACTTTATTAACCATAATAGTAAAAGCGTCGACCATATCATCATGCTTTTCAATGCCGAATCCCGTCATTTGTTCAATTAATTTTTCAGCTCCTTTTTTTGGGAAAAGAACCCTACCTGATTGTATGTAATGGCTAGATGCTGAGAGACGAGAATGCTTATCGCCTTTAATCAGCACCTCTATTGATTTGAAACCATCATCTTTGAGAGCATGACAAAAAGCTGCCTGATAACCTACTGACTCAACATACATGTCTACCGAGTTTGGATGATCTGCACAAATAACACGAGCTATCGCTTTTACTTCTTCTTGTGCTCCTGAAAAATTCATTCGTTTATTAACAATATTCGGCAAAATATAAATAAAAGGCTTGTATTTAAAAAGATAAACCCGCGCTGGCACGATAGCCGTATAGTCGGCTGTATGTTTTTGCGAAATAGCTAAATCTACTCCTAGACAATAGAGTCTCAATTCAACTCTGTTGTCTCGATCAGAGTTGCATTCTGGGAATTCACTGTAATAATGGATTTGATCTCTGCAAATTAACTGGCCATCTTCAGAGATTATTCTCAATTTATATTCTCGCTCCCAGGCAATGTGATTCCCTATTCGTTTTTTCTCCTCTCTAATCGCTTTCATTGAGGAATATTTGCCCAGCCATAAAATCTTATTTTTGCTATTAACAATCGGATAAGCTTTGTAGGTTCCGTACATTTCTCCTTTTCGGATTTTTTCCTTCATACGCATCAGAAGTGAATCCTCGTGCAAAAGGTTGCCAATCATGATTACACGCGTTTTTTGACTGCCAGCCGGAATAACTTCGCCAGTCAGATAATTATAGGTTTTATCACGCCCCTCTCGTGTTTTTACAGAAGCCAAATCTTCGATATCATCGCAAATAATCAAATCGGGGCGGTGCTGATTGTGGCGCAGACCTCTAACACTCTGCTCCATCGAAACTGCCATGATGCGGGCATCGTGATCCTTGATCAGCAACGAACTCGCATTCCAGTCGTCGCATTCCTCAAAGGGTCCTAAATCTTTTTTAAGAAGATCGTTTGATTCTAATTCGCGTTTTAAATTTTTGAGATGCTGACGAGCCTGGTATTGAGTTTGTCCGACCAGCAAAACAAACTTTTTCTGTTGCTTGCCTAAAATTGCCCAAATCGGATATGAGAGACTCATAATTGTAGACTTACCAGATCCTCTGAATGCGACAATAACTGCGTTTTGTGTTCCTTCATCTTCCGTTATTCCAAAAATCTCCCTCTGAAAATCCGCGGTTGGATAAGTGATGTAATGCGAAAAATAGACGTGAAAAAACCAGTAATGGCTCTCCCTTGTGACTTTTTTTCTGACTTTGTTGTCACTGATTATTTTCTTATAAAGCTCCGGCGGTAATTCTATGGGCTGTTGTTTTTGCATAGCAAAAGTTACTTATTAATCTTTTTATTAGCTTTTTTCTTTTTCAGTAAACCGCCAAATTCAAGAGCCTGTTCCACGGCTTTTTGTTGCTCATCGTTGAGTTCCAAATCTTCTTTTTTGGTTGTGACTTCCACTCTTTGGGTATAAGCCTTATGCCGGTGTCTCAGCCAAAAAGTGATAGCCGGCAAGTTACTATTCTTAATGGCAGTAATTAATTGAGATTCAGCAAAGTCGTTCATGAGCTTTACCCCTATTTCAATTGCTTCACTCGCTTGCTCTTTAAAGTCAGCATCTTCTTTCATCCAGCGATAATAAGTCGCTCGACCCACACTGATTTTTTCGCAAGCAACCTGAATAATCGGCATTTTCTTTAGCTGCTCGATTAGAAGCTCTTTCTGCTTCTGTTGACGTTGATCAATTAGTTCGGATTTCATAATTTTTGGGCTTTAAGTTTGGTAAGAGACTCCCATCGAGAGATAACGACTTGGCAGTACTCAGGATCAATTTCTATGCCAATACATTTGCGCTTGGTTTGCTCGGCAGCGAGTAAAGTTGAGCCACTACCGAGAAAAGGGTCGTAAACGATGTCGCCAATCTCAGAACTATTGAGAATCAATCTTCGTAAAAGTCCAACCGGTTTTTGAGTAGCGTGAAATTCTGATTTACTCGGTTTTGGATAAACCAACACACTTTTATCTTTGGATTTCCGAAAGTGGTGTCTGCCGAACCATCCGTAGGCAATTAGCTCGTGCATTGGTAAATAATCTAGGCGACCAATTACAGCTTGGGTTTTTACCCAAATGAGTAATTGTGAAAATTTGAAGCCAGCGTTTTGCATCCCATCTCGCAGAGCAAACAGCATTCTGTCTGAATTGAAAATGTAGCAGGAATTTTTACTCGCAAGATGCGGCTTCATGGCTTCCAGCCATTTTTGAGTAAAAGCGGAGTATTCTTTCTCGCTTTGGAGGTGATCATTCAAAATTACTTTGTGTTTGATCCCTTGTTTGAAATTTTGCTTGCTTTCGACATATGCGACTCCATAAGGAGGATCCGTGAGGCAGAGCTGAATTTTTTCTTTGCCAATCAGCTTTTTCACGAAAGCCGAATCAGCGGCATCGCCACACCCAAGGATGTGATCGCCCAAGACGAAGATATCTCCGGGTTTAACCGATTTTGACGGCCTTTTGGCCTGTAAGTTTTTCATAACGTGAAATTATTAAATCGCAAAAAATGGGCTCAAGCTCACAAAGAAATGCCTTGCGTTTCAATTGGTGAGCCGCCACCATAACAGATCCTGAACCAGCAAATAGATCGAGAATCCTATCTCCAATTTTAGTGCAACGTCGAAATGGTTTTTCATAAAGTGTCGGGCTTTTTTCTGTCGGATGAAAATATTGATTGGTAGGAAGTCTTTTTATTAACCAAATATCTAAATAGTCCAAAATATCAGCCACCCCACGATTGCCCGTTTCAATTTCCTTATTGAGTATCTCGTTAAACTTGGTAATATCTGTGTTGAGATATGGCTTTCCTCTAACGGCGTAAACTACTGGCTCGTATACACAATTAAATGCCACTTGAACAGTAGGGTTCTGATTATTTTTCACCCAGATGCAAACTTTTTTATTCTCCAAACCAAGCTCTGAAAAGAGAGATTGAATTATCCCTATGTATCGCTGTGAGCAAAAATAAAATGCGTGACAATCTTTTTTGGTTACCGCCAAACCATTCTCAATTGTCTTTTTGAGAAACTTTCGATAATCCTCATCTGACCTGCAATCGTTAGTCAGCGTTCCGCCGTAATTCTTCTTGCCGCCAAGCCCTTTGTCATAATTAAGATTTATATTATAGGGAGGGTCGCAAGCAAGAACATCTATTTTTTCGGAACCAACCAGCCTTTTAACGACATTAGGATCGGTAGAGTCTCCACAAATTAATCGGTGTCCACCAAGTTGATATAATTCTCCCGTTTTTGTTTTTGGTATCTTGATTTTTTTGATTTCTTCCTCGACAATAAAGTCATCATCCTCGGCTTGGAGTAAGTCATCCCAAGTTTCAGATAAATCTTTATCGTCAAAGCCAATTTCTAATAAAAAGCTCGGATCAAATTCTTTCAGCATTTCGAAATTAAACTCTCCAGTATTGCGGTTTAAGCGCAAATTCAATTCCATCTCCTTATCTGGGTCATCTATGCGTACCCAAACGACAGGTATTTTTTTGTAGCCCAATTCGCGAGCCGCAACACTCCTCATGTGGCCCCCAATAATCTGTCCATTCCGTTTGGGGCAAGAATTTGCAATAACTGGCTCGACAAATCCATGTCGGCGCATGCTTTCCTTCAGATTTTCCAATGCTTGATTCGACCAAACCCTTGGATTTTTAGGATTAGGTTTTAAAGCTCCAATGGGGACTTGAACGACTTTAAGATTTTTTGATTGAAGTAGGGATTTTTGCATAACAAAAAAGTTAGATTCGTGGTCGAGATTAATCTCCCCCGCCCCACACTTAATAAGTTCCATTAAGTTCCGTAGACAAAATCTAATTTTTATATTCTTTAGTTTTTCGCTTATTTCTTTTTATTTCTAGCTTGTTTTTCATTGTACACTCTTTCGAGGAGCATGTTTTTTGGTTTGATCTTTTCGGTAAAAAATCTTTTCCACACACGGCGCAAATCTTGAATTTATCAATATTCCAAAATAATTTTTGGATGCTGATGAATTTTTCATAGTTACAAAACTCAAAAAAATGTTCTATTGAACTGCTTATCTCAAAACAATCAAACATGAATTGAAGCCTGCCTCTCTTGTGAAAATTCGATAAACGATATTTGGTTCTAGCTAAATCAAAAATACTAAGATTCTCATGTGAGGATATTCCTTGAGTTAATATCTTCTCTCGCCATTCATCTATCCATCGAGCATCAACTGAACATTTTTTGAGCATACTTCTAGCTTTTTGAGAGTATTCTTCGGCAATTAGCGCTTTCCTGGATTCGGTGTAATCATTAATCCATTCCTTTTCTCGATCCTTCTCGCTATATTCTTTTAACGAGAATTCTGTGTTTTCGACTGTTTTTTTGTGGCAATCAAAATTCATATCTTGAATTTTCATCAGGATCCCAAAAAATTTCAGGTATTCCTCGTAGCGTTTTTCTTTGAAATTTTTATCAAAAGCGCTTAACCATTTAGGAATATCTTCTTTTAGCGTTCCCAAAAGCTTCTCACTCGGAGGGTAGTTAAAGGTTATGTTAAATGGTCTCCACTTCAGGATATTCTCCAGCATATGTATTTGATGTTTTGAATAAAGCAATAGTCGATAGTCCTTAAATTTATTCATATCCGTAGCAAATCCAGCATCTTTTAATCGATACTTTTCCCACTTAGAAAATTTCTTATCCTCTATTGGGTAATCCGCCATTTTTCTTTTTAGATAAAAATCTAACCAGTCCTTAGTTCCATAAGAGATGGAGCAATAAGAGTAGTATTTTTTATTATCTATGCGTCTTGCTCCTTTGAACTTTTTAAAATCATCAGGATAGATGTATCTTGGCTGATTATGTTCTGGCAATTTGACTTTAATCAACACACTAACCCCTGGAAACACTCTGATACAGGGATAAAGCAGTCCCTGTTTATGAAAATTCTCTAGGTCTGATTCTTTAACCTTTATGCCTCTTGCTTCGCAATAAGATGTAAAGCTGCTGGCAGTCAGTAAATCTTCCTGTCGAAATGGAAAATTTTTCGGCATTATGGGAATAATTATAGAGAAAACCTCCTAACCACACACAATATTCGTTGTCTTTGGCTTTTCAGATTTTGAAAAAATTTGTCGAGGCGTATCGACAAGAGTCACTTTTTTATTAGAAGATGTGGGTGTTATTTTTTAATTTTTGAAACAAACAATCAATATTCCTACTTATCGTCTTCTGTAAAGATTCAAAATTTGGATTTTTTTCGCCTGTTTTTTCGTCCATATACAATTTTCTGTTTATTTCGATCATGACTGAATATACGTTTTTATTTTTGCCAAAATATTTTGTTGGCGTGAATGATCCCGCGAAAGGCGTGTTTGTCGCGACACTGAATCCTTCTTGCTGAAATAATTGCACCACGAGATCTGACAGCCAACGAGGTGTATGAAAACTATCTATCCCTATGCAGATATCTGGTCGATCAAGACTCTCATCCTCAAAAGAAAAAGGTGATGATGGAAAACTATGGCAGTCGACAATCACACATTTGTCGTATTCGCTTAACGCAGCTCCCACTAAATTTGATAGTTTGTCGTGGTGCGGCACATAGAATCTTTCGACTAGCTGTCGTCTGTTTTCTGGAGTCAGGCTTTTACGCAGTGGTTTGCCCTGCTCTGTTCTTGTGTACACCACTCCCATGCCATTCTTAGCCATTATCTCCATCGAATCATCTACAAATCTCTCAGGATCGACGACAAGCCTGCATACGGGGAAGACAACTTCTTGAACGAAGGGAGAGCTTGGTTTGAATAGCTCATCTGCATATTTATCCACCATTATCAATTTTTCTTGTTTCAGTTCATCATCTGTTAAACAGATAGATTTTCGCAAATCCTCTGGAATATAAGTGGAGCTATGAGGTATGTGCAAGATTAACGGAGATGATGGCTCATGGTTCATGCGGACATTGATTTATCTAAAATAATTCAGCGTAATCCTCAAACGATTGAAGCGGGTTACAAGCCGAGGGCTTCTCTTCGGGAAGCCCTCTCCAGCATTGATACTTTCTTACCAACCTATTTGCGTTCATATGTCTACACCATTAGTTACTCCCAAAAGCGTGAAGTGGAAGAAAAATATATCCCAGGTTTTGCCGAAAGCCATGCCTGCGTATTTATCATTGTGATATTTAGTGCCGACATAAGATTGTTTATTCGTATCATAGATAATCTCTGCCCAAAAATGCCGTCCAAGATCTAGGTTGTTATAATATTTCATTTTTTGTTCAGCCCCTTCATGCGTAAAGGTTGATAAATCAGGCTCATATATCGATGTTTCGTGTCTCTCCGTATTATCATCAAGCAGAGTTACGGTCATAAATACAATGTTGAGTGGGAAATTATTTAATTCTGGACGATCAGGAATTTCTAAACGCTTAGGTACAAACATAACCTCTCTATCTGCAAAACGCTCATAAAAATCAACCGTAATGTACGATTCGGTTTCGGGTTTAATTTTCCTCATTGCTTCAAGCATCATCTTTTCCATTTCCTCATTCTGGATAATTCTGTATCCGTATACTCTATGCCAAAAATCAACTTTGTGATCTGATCCCAATATCACACAGTGATCCATATTTATCCCTGTTGACTGTCCAATTAGCCTATATTTACGGGTATCCGCCTCTGCTAATTCATAAATTTCTTTTTCCTCCTTACTGCCGTCGTCTATAACGCGATTAATATTTATTGTAGTCATGGTTTTGTCGTTAAAAATAAAAATTACTGCTCCTCTCATTTATTTAGAAGTTTTACTCTCAGCTTCTATCATCCGCTATCTTTCTTTTGGTCAATCCCGAAAGCCGCTATTGTCCTCTTCCAAACTTCCTCGGCTGAGAGGGTTAAGGGAAGAAATAATACTTTTGGTGATGTAGATTTACCCATCTTTTTTGATGAGTAGTCTTTTTTAGACATTTTGAGGAAGTTAAAAAATAAAAGGTATTCTTTAACCTCCATTGAGTTCATCAATTTGGTTTTAGCACCTTGCCTGTTGGTAGGTTGCTGGCGGTTCGTAGAGCCAAACCTCTCCCCGCACTCTCAATGAAAGTATCTCAATTGTATTATTTTGATTATGGAAAGTAAAATTAAAACATGGACGATGAAGAAATCCTCGAGCTCGTTGCGGACGGCGAATTAGATCCTTCGCAAATAGACGATTTCAACAACTTGAATGATGAATTGCAAACAATGGTGGTAGACGGAGAGCTAACCATGGATGAAGCTTTAGAGATAGACGGCTAATTCTGAATAAGGATAATTTTGCACGTTTACAAACATCTAAAGTCCGAACAGTACTATATCGATCTCTACGATCGTCATACTGTTGAATATTGTCGAGATGCAGAGAAAAGATTTAGAGAAGCTGATGTCAAAAAACACACCAAGAAAATAAAAACAAATCGCAGCGAATATGAAATACGTGGATGTCTTACTGATTTGTCGATGTATTTTGCTAAAGGTGATCGCTATGCCAACAGAGAAGGTGTGATACGAGAGTGGATAGACAGGGACCGAGAAGCTGATGAAAAATTAGAAAATACGAAGGTCCCAGACGTGCGTTGTCTGCATTGCAATGAAGCGATGGAATGCTTTTCAAAAGATCTCCAAGGTAAATGGGACAAGAAGCCCAGCTTAGTCTTGTTTTATTTCAGATGCGATAACTGTCTAGTAGGTCGAGCTTTTTATAGTGACGGAACAGAAAAAGATTTGAATCAGTATTGCGAAAAATGCTCTGGAATTATGAAAACAAAAAGCTCCCTGAAAGGAAGGTTGATGATTACAATTCAAACTTGCACTAAATGTGACCATAAGAAAAAAAGCACATACGAGTTACCTAAAGATAAAGACGAGAAAAAACCAACCGTAAAGGAGATAGAACAATTTGAACAAGACAAAGCTGAATACTGTTTATCGGAAAAAGAAGGTAAGGAATATTTAGATTTTCAAATAACAATGAAAGACATCGCAAGAATTAGTGAGGAAGCCGAGCACAAAGAGAAAAATAAAAAGCTTTATAACCAACTAGACAATTTAAAAAGGCTAAACGTTGTTGATCTTGAGAAGTTGTTATTAGCCAATCTCGAAAAAGCTGATTACTATAAATTAGACCTGGGCAAACCTGAAATTACTAAGTATGTGATTACTGAATTCACCATCCGAGATGGTAAATCAGGTCGCAACCAATATGACAGCCGAAGCCAACTCAAGAAAGCTATTGAAGAAGCACTGATTGACACCAACTGGGTTTTGATGAGCGGAGGGATTGATTATAGGATGGGATTTTTGAACGGAAAGCTAAAAGGCATAGAAGACGAGGAGGAATTGATTAAATTGATAGAAAACCGCCAGAATAAGCCAAAAAATACCGAAAAGCGATCTTCTGACAAACCCCTTTTATAGTGTCTCATTTGTCTCATTTCTAGGCGACTCACGTGCCTTCTGGCGACTTCTGAAGAATGCCTCTAGAATCCCTGCAATGGTTTGAATCGAGACTGGCACGCTCAGCCAAAATCAAGTTCTCCGCCGCAGGCGGGGGTTTTGATTTTTGGGGTGTGAGGTTGAGAAACCACTCAGCACGAATTTTATTTTTCGTGAAACTTTCCGGCGTGCGCCGCGAATAAATTTTAATCTGAGATAAGCTCCGAGCCAGCTTCGAATCCCTGCCTGCCGGCAGGCAGGCTACCGCCCCAGCCAATTTCATCCAGCCGCAAACTAATTTTTAAAAAAATTTCAGGCATGCCCTCCGCAGATCATTCTGCCAAGACCAACTCGCGGAGAACGAAGAGTCAGGATGGCTACAAAAATAATCTGTAAGACATTTGCATTACAGATTATTTTAAGTTAAAATTGAGGTGTATTAATTAAAAAACATGCCTACTCCAACTCTGACTTTTCGTACTAATCTCCGTGATCAAGCGGCCAAAAAAGCTCAAAATATGGGCATTCCGCTATCTTTGGTTTTGAATAATGCCTTGAGGGTTTTTCTCAAATCTGATGACAGCGTCATCATCGGCAAACCTCAGATGATTGAGCTTCCAGCCGATTTGCAGCAAAAGGTAGACGAATTGGGCGCATTAGCCAAAAAAGCTATCGCGAAAAAACTCGCTAAAAAATAATTAATGCTGCTTTTACCTCATTCCATTGTTTTTTATGAATTAGAACCCATCGGTGAGTTTTTCCCTATTTCTTCAATCGTAAAAGCCGCTAAAAAAGTTAAAGATGGTATTGGCGTTCCAATTTCGGGTGCTCCGGAAAATTCTAAACTCATTAAAGTTTATCTAACCAGCAAACAAGCAGTAGGAAGAGCAGTTTTTCTGATCAAACTAAAAGAGGGATACATTATTCCTATTGTGATCAGGCTGAAAAAGGATGCTGTCGGTAAAAATATTACTCCTAAAAATAAAGCTTTTACTGCTGTTTTAGAAAAAAATCTTCGACTTATCGCGCAAGATTTGGATAACGGTAGTTTTGATTTGCTGTCTCTAAAGTAATTATGCGCTACTACAAAAATCTCAAAAACTGGGCACTAAAAAGTGATTTTTTGTTTATTGCAGAACATTAATCATTTTTAGGTTTGGATTAAAATTGTTTTACAGTGTCTCGTTTCTAGACGACCTGCCTGCTTACCGGCAGACACGCCTTCTGGCGACTTCGAGAAAATGCCTCTAAAATCCCCGCAAGGTTGTGACACTAGACTCACCTGTTCAGCCAATTTCATCCAGTCGCAAACTAATTTTTAAAAAAATTTCAGGCATGCCCTCCGCAGATTATTCTGCCAAGACCAACTCGCGGAGAACGAAGAGTCAGGATGGCTACAAATTGTATTACGAGAAAAATTTCTCCAAGACCAAAAAACCAGTTCTGTTTTTTTTGCATGGTTTGGGTGGCGATCTCGACGCTTGGCGTTTTATCCGAGACGAGCTCACGCGAAAAGGCGTGCCCTCAATCGCGCTGGATCTGCGCGGACACGGCTATTCCGATCACCCGCGCAAGTTCGCGAGCTATGCGATGGATAATTTCATCGCGGATGTCGTCGCAATCATGGCGAAAGAAAAACTCAAAAAAGTTGTTTTGGTCGGACATTGTTTCGGTGCTATCACGGCGATGCATTTCGCACTCAAGCATCCTGAGAAATTGAAAAAATTAATCTTAATTTCAGGCTCCTATGCCGGACCGCCATATCTCGTCGGGAAAATTCTGAAAGCTCTAGCTGCCGGTCTCGCCAATCTAGGCGCACTCGTGAGCCCGAAACCTTACAAGCCGAAGCATTCGGATTATCCGGTCGGAAAATTTCACAGTGATTACGAGTGGACTGGTCTGATACGAACAATCACGCACAATTCACTGCGTAGCTACGCCCTGATCTCGAAGGAAATTATCAAGCTCAAGCTCGAACCGAAGCTCACGCAAATCAAAACTCCGACCCTCGTAATCGTCGGCGGCAAAGATAGTATTTTCCCATCGGCAATCTCGAAAAAAATCCACGAAAAAATTGCTGGTTCGAAATTTAAAATTATTCCTGAAGGCAATCATGTGGTTGTTTTAAATAATGCTGCCAAAGTCACTGCTGCGATTTACAGTTTTTTAAAAAAATAAGCGCGACGAGCTTTCAGCTAATTTTGCCAACCATCTTTAGTTTGGCTAACCTTTGATTATTAAATTACCAAAATGCCTGACTTCACACTTCCCGCTTTGCCATTTGAGTATGGCGCACTTGCACCGCAGATCTCGGAAGAGCAGTTGCGACTGCATCACAGCAAACACCACGCCGCGTATATCGCGAATGCGAATGCACTGATGGAAAAAATCGCCGCGGCGCGCGCAGCGAATGCCGATGTCGATCCGAAACTCTGGCGCGCGCTGTCATTCAATGTCGCCGGTCACAAATTGCACTCACTCTTCTGGGAAAATCTCGCACCGCAAAGTGGTGACGAACCGACCGGTGAATTAAAAAAATTGCTTGAGGCGAATTTCGGCAGCTTCGCTAATTTTCAAAAAGAATTCACTGCCAGCGCGACGACCATCGAGGGCTCGGGCTGGGCAGCGCTGCTTTACGCGCCGGAAAATCAGAAGCTCTTCCTCGCGCCGATTGAAAATCACAACAAAATTTACTTCCCGGAAGCGAAAATTCTGCTCGTGCTCGATGTCTGGGAGCACGCTTTTTACCTGGATTATAAGAATGAAAAAGCTAAGTTCGTCGCCGCTTTTTGGGAAATTGTAAATTGGTCGGCGGTCGCAGCGCGACTAGCGAAGTGAAAAAATACTTGGGAAAAATTAACCGCCGAGCAAAACGAATGGAATTTCAGCATGTGCCAAAAAAAGAGGCAACCCATCGGGTCACCTCTTTTGATTTAACTTAATGCTTATTCCTTAATCCTTACTGACTTATTTCTTACTCGATGACTTTGATGACGACTCCCGCTCCGACTGTGCGACCACCTTCACGAATCGCGAAGCGTGTGTTGTTGTCGAGCGCGACCGGCACACCGAGCGTGACGACCAAATTGACTTTGTCACCAGGCATGACCATCTCAGTACCAGCTGGTAATTCGACATCACCCGTCACATCAGTCGTGCGAATGTAGAATTGCGGTTTGTAGCCTTTGAAGAATGGAGTGTGGCGTCCACCTTCGTCTTTCGTCAGGATATAAACTTCGCACTCGAATTTTTTGTGCGGAGTGATTGAACCTGGTTTCGCAAGCACTTGACCGCGTTCGACCTGATCTTTTTCAATACCGCGGAGGAGAATACCAGCGTTGTCGCCAGCCTCACCACGATTGAGTGTTTTGCGGAACATCTCGACGCCAGTGACGATGGATTTCTGTGTGTCGCGGATACCGATGATTGCAACTTCGTCATTCACATTGACGACACCCTGGTCGATACGACCGGTGACGACTGTACCACGACCTTTGATCGAGAAAACATCTTCGACCGGCATGAGGAACGGTTTGTCGAGATCACGCACTGGATCGGCGATGTATTCGTCGAGCGCAGCAATCAAGCGATCAATCGACTGCGTGCCGAGTTCGGAATTTTCACCCTGAAGTGCTTTGAGCGCCGAGCCACGAATAATCGGCGACTTGGCTGGGTCGAAGTCATTTTTCTTGAGCAATTCTTTGATTTCTTCCTCGACGAGCTCAATCATTTCGTTGTCATCGACCATGTCGCATTTGTTGAGATAGACGACGATATTCGGGACATTGACTTGGTGTGCGAGCAAAATGTGCTCTTTCGTCTGAGGCATCGGTCCATCCGCAGCGGAAACGACGAGAATCGCGCCGTCCATTTGGGCAGCACCCGTAATCATGTTTTTGACATAATCAGCGTGACCCGGACAATCGACATGCGCGTAATGGCGTTTGGTTGACTCGTACTCTTGGTGCGAAGTCGCGATGGTGATACCACGCTCGCGCTCTTCTGGAGCGTTGTCGATTTCGTCAAATTTGCGAGCCTTCGCTTGTCCTTTGGTCGCGAGGTAAGTACAAATCGCGGCAGTCAAAGTAGTTTTACCGTGGTCGACATGACCGATCGTACCGACATTGACGTGCGGCTTGCTGCGGTCGTAAGTTCCTTCAGCCATTTTATGGGGGGGTTAAATAATTTAAAACTTTAAACTTAAAATTTCTTAATTCTCTAAGTTTTCAAACTTAAAATCTGAATACTTATGTCTCTTGGGAAATTTAAGCCGGGTGAGTCTAATCACTCTTCCAGGAAAACGCAACCCATTTTGCGTAAAAAAATTATTCAGTCAAGTAAAAATTTTTCAAACAAAAAAATCTTGCCTATCCTCGCGAAAGCGGGGGGCTTGCTTTTCGTATTCGACTAATTTACAATCTCGCTCGAATTCGCGGAAGCTTTTTAGAGGTGGTAAAATTCGCGGGTTAAAAAAATTGAAATGAATATCCTGAATTACTTTCGCGAAGCAATCTCGGAATTACACCGAGTGAGCTGGCCGACGCGCCAGCAGGCAGTCCGTATTTCACTCATCGTCCTCGCGGTCACCTTCGTCTTCGCGCTCACGCTCGGCTTCCTCGACACACTCCTCGCCTGGAGCTACCAACAATTACTAAAACTTGCAATTTAAACAATGGGTAAACAAGCTGAAAATACCGGCAAAAATTGGTATGTAATCCACACTTATTCAGGCTACGAAGATGCCGTGAAGAGTGCGCTCGAGCAACGCATCGACAGCTGCAACATGCAGGATTATATTTTCCGCGTCGAAGTCCCGAAAGTCGAAGAAGTGACGATTCGCCGTGGTGAAAAAGTCAGCGAGAAGAAAAGACTTTTCCCGGGCTATGTTCTGGTCGAGATGATCGTCACGGATGAATCCTGGTATGTCGCGCGCAACACACCGAATGTGACAGGCTTCGTCGGCAGCGGCAACATCCCCGTCCCCGTCACGCCGGAAGAATTTGGCATCATCGAGAAACATGTCGGCGCGACCGAGACCAGCTTCAAGATTGAGATGAAGATCGGCGATGTGGTCGTCATTCTGGACGGTCCATTCGCGAGCTACGAAGGCGTGGTCAGCCTGGTCGACACGGCGAAAGGCAAAGTCAAAGTCAATGTTTCGATTTTCGGACGCGACACACCCGTCGAGCTCGACTTCGTCCAAGTCAAAAAGAAGTAAGGATTAAGAAAACAGGATTAAGTTTCTTGTTTTCTTGACTCTCTTAATCCTTAATCCTTAATCCTTACCAACTAACTTAATTCTTACCCCTTAACTAACTTAATTCTCCAATGGCTAAAGCAATCAAAGCGAAGATCAAACTGCAAATCCCTGCCGGTGCTGCGAATCCCGCGCCGCCAGTCGGCTCGGCGCTCGGTCAGCACGGTGTCGCGATTCAGGATTTTTGTTCGCAATTCAACGCGCGCACGAAAGATCAGAAAGGCGACATCATCCCTGTAATTATCACTGTTTTCGACGATCGCAGTTTTACTTTCATCACGAAGACTCCCCCGACCGCGGAACTCATCAAGAAAGAGCTCGGACTGAAAAAAGGCAGCGGCACGCCGAACAAAGACAAAGTCGGCGAAATCACCGATGCACAGCTCGCGAAAATCGCTGCTATCAAGATGCCAGACATCAATGCCAATGACATCGAAGCCGCGAAGAAAATCATCGCTGGCACGGCGAAGTCGATGGGATTGAGAGTGAAGTAACTGAATCCTAGTCAGGAGAAGGCTAGTTGGATTTATGTTTTTTTGTTGTTTATTCAAAGGTAGTCTAAAATAGGAAGCATGAATTTGCGAACATTTTTTAAGGAAAATAATTTACGAGATAAGCTATTAAACCCTAATTTCATTGTTTTTAATATTTATGTTGTAATTATAATTTTTATTGTATTCATATTCCACTATTTTTTGGGAGGCTATGGTTATAATGACTTTAAATCATGCATATATTATGCAGACGGAACATTTTGGGATTGCCTATATTCGTCTTTCCCAAAGTGGTGGTATATGTCCTACGAATCAATCACAGTAATTAGCCTAATATTTTTTGCATTTTTTAATATAATTAGACTCAATAAGTTAAATAAAAAAGCGCTGTCATACCTCATAGCAATAATAATTCCAATTTTTTTTGGGGCTTGGCAGAGAGGATTCCCTCTCAGGGAGGAAGATATTTACTTATACGCAGTAGTATATTTACCCATAAGTCTTTCAGCTACCTACATCCTAAATAGAAAATTTTATTTCCCATTTAGGGTGGTACTTGCTTACATAATCGGTTTTGTAATTTTTACTGCAGGTTTATTCCTTGGCCTAGAAATTGGTATTCTTTAGTTTATTGTAAAATTTTTAGATATTTAGGATACTGTTGAAAAACTGGCTTTATTCTACAAACCATATTTGGTGTAATAAATTTCGCTGTTTAAAATCGCGCTTTCCTAGCTCATCTATTTTTTAAACCAACAAATTAAACCCATACCCGATCAAAATTATTCCGACCGTCACGACTCCGAAGAAGGTCGCGAGTAGTTGCCATTTGAGAACCTTTTTCAAAATCAAAGCCTCGGGCAAAGACAGCCCGACGACTGCCATCATGAAAGCGAGCGCCGTGCCGAGTGGCACGCCTTTGGCGACTAGCGACTGAATGATCGGAATCACGCCACTGGCATTCGCATACATCGGCACACCGAGAATCACCGCGAGCGGCACGCCCCAGAAACCAGCACTTTGCAGGTATTTTTCGAAGAATCCCTCCGGGACATAGCCGTGGATGAAAGCACCGACCCCCACGCCGATCACGATGTAGAGCGCGATTTTCGTGATGATGCCGAAAGCCTCGCGTGAGATCTGCGGGAGAATTTTTAGGAAGGCGATTTTTTTGATTGTTGGTTGATTCTGTTTTTGGACATGCGCTTTCCACACGAAATCGGCGACATACTTTTCCATCTTGAGCTGTCCGAGGATTAAGCCGCCGACCATGCCGATCAGGATGCCGGCCGCGACATAGAGCGCAGTCACCTTCCAGCCGAAGATACTGATGAAAAGCGCCACCGCCACTTCATTGATAAGCGGCGAAGTAATCATGAAGGCGAAAGTCACACCAAGCGGAATCTGCGCCTCCAGGAAGCCGATGAAAAGTGGAATCGACGAGCAAGAACAAAAAGGCGTGATGGCGCCAAAAACAGTCGCGAGGAAATAATCGAGTCCGTAAAATTTATGCGTGGCGAGAAAATCCCGCAATTTCTCGATCGGGAGATAGTAGCGCAGCGCACTCATGAAGTGCGTGATAACCAGCATGAGCGCGAAAATTTTGAATGTGTCGAGGAAAAAGAACTGCAGCGAGCTGCCAAGCTGCGAACCCGGCGCAACGCCGAAAACGCTGAACGCCAGCCAATTCGCGAGTACTTCGAGCGGGTAAAAAATATTCATTTAATTAAGTTATTTTTTAAATTTAGCTGCGAGTGATTGCTCGATTTCTGCCGCCGTCGGAATTTTGCCGGCAGTGACAATCTCACCGTCAATCACAAAAACCGGGCTACTCAGCGCACCAAGTTTTACGATCTCAACGATATCGGTGGAATATTCCACTTCGAAATCGAGATTTAATTTTTTGACTACCTCTTCAACTGCTTTGTGTAGATTTTTGCAGTTGGCGCAGCCCGAGCCGAGGACTTGAATTTTCATAAATTGGCGATTAAAAAATTATTTAAAAGAGCTGCGTATTTAGAGATAATTTCTTTGTTCGATGAATAAATCATTTTTCTGCCTTCTTGGCGAGACACAATGATTCCAAACTCTTTCAAGGCCTTTAGGTGATGCGAAGTTAGATTTTGGGGAATCTCAAGTTTTTTCCAAATTTCACAAACACATTGTTCTCCATGCTTGAGAAAACAAACGATTTTCAGGCGGTTTGGTTCATTGATGACTTTTAGAAAATCGATGACTTTCTGGAAATCAGCTTTCGAGTTGCAGCCACCCTGGCAACAGAGATTTTTTTTCATAATCAATGCTTATTGAATCAATATACATTGATATATTATTAGAGACCAAAGCTTAAGTCAAACTAATTTGGCAGGCGATTTTGATTGACGAAAGCGACACTGTGCGGTAAACTCCACCAGTTGAGTTAAGCTCGCGCTTTTTGCGCGTGCAACTAAATCATAAGTCATAAGTTTTAAATCATAAATTAAGGATTTAATACTTAATACTTAATACTTAAATCCGTGTTTCATGAATAAAATCCGTGTGAAAGGTGCGCGCACCCACAATCTCAAAAACATCGATGTCGAAATTCCGCGCGACAAATTGACTGTGATTACCGGGCTTTCCGGCTCGGGCAAATCGAGTCTCGCCTTCGACACGATTTACGCCGAAGGTCAACGGAGATATGTCGAGAGCCTTTCGACTTACGCGCGGCAATTCCTCGGGCTGACGAATAAGCCGGATGTCGATTCGATCGACGGATTGTCGCCTGCGATTTCGGTCGATCAGAAATCCGCGAGCCGCAATCCCCGCTCGACTGTCGGCACTGTCACGGAAATTTACGATTATCTGCGTCTGCTCTTCGCGAAAATCGGTGAACCGCATTGTCCGAAGTGCGGCAAGAAAATCGAGCGGCAGTCCGCCAGCCAAATCGTCGACCTGATCGCCGCGATGCCCGAGGACAAGAAAATTCTCCTGCTCGCGCCCATCGTCAGCGACCGCAAAGGCGAACACCGCGCCGAAATCGACAAAATCAAAAAGGACGGCTTCGTGCGTTATCGCGTCGATGGCAAAGTTGTGACGATCAGTGAAGAACTCGCGCTCGACCCGAAAAAAAAGCACTCAATCGAAATCGTCGTCGACCGCCTCGTGACGAAAAATTTGCAGCCGATTATCAAAAAACTCTCGACAGGTGAGAAAATCGAGCAGCCGAATCCCGACCGTTCACGCCTCGCCGACTCCGTCGAGCTCGCGCTGAAACACGGCAACGGCGTGATCAAAATCGTCGACGCGGAATCCCCCCCAACCCCCCTTTCGAAAAGGGGGGAAGACGCGCAAAGCGGGGCGGGAGGATTTGGTGAATTAACTTTTTCGGAAGCCTTCGCTTGCGCTGATTGTGAAATCAGCTTGCCGGAAATTTTGCCGCGCATGTTCAGCTTCAATTCACCGCACGGCGCTTGTCCCGACTGCCACGGTCTCGGCTCGAAGCTGACCGTCGATGAGAAAAAAATCATTCCGAATCCCGATCTCTCCGTCGAAGAAGGCGCGATCCTGCCCTGGGTGACACTCGCGTCGAATGATTATTATGGCAATATTTTGCGCGCGGTCGCAGAACGACACGGCTTCGATTTGAAAAAACCGTGGCGCAAATTGTCGGACGATGACCGCAATGTTATTTTGCGCGGCACGGGCGACGAACGCTACGAAGTGGAATTCGCGAGCGAACGATTCGCAGGCGAATATTCGACGAAATTCGAAGGTGTCATCGCGAATGTCGAACGGCGCTACCGCGAGACAGATTCGGATTTCGTGCGCAACAAATTGGAAAAATTCATGCTGCTCAAGAATTGCGAAACCTGCGGCGGCAAACGCTTGCGCCAGGATGTGCTCGGCATCCTGCTCGGCGGGAAAAATATTATTGAAACGACGGCACTCTCGATCACAGAAGCGCGCGCCTTTTTCAAAAGCTTGAAGCTCTCGCCGAACGAGAAAAAAGTCGCCGACTTGGTTTTGAAAGAAGTCGATGCGCGACTTTCATTTTTGGAAAATGTCGGCATCGCCTACCTCACGCTCGACCGCGCCGCGAACACACTCTCGGGCGGTGAAGCGCAGCGCATCCGACTCGCGACGCAAATCGGCTCGAAATTGCAGGGTGTGCTTTATGTCCTCGACGAACCGTCAATCGGACTGCACCAACGCGACAATGCGAAATTGATTCAAACCTTGGTCGAGCTGCGCGACATCGGCAACACAGTCATCGTCGTCGAACACGACGAGGAAATCATGCGCGAGGCGGATTACATCGTCGACATCGGACCCGGCGCGGGACGCCACGGCGGCAAAGTGGTCTGCTCGGGTACGCCGAAAGAAATCATGAAAAATACGAAATGCAAAACGGGCGCGTATTTGTCCGGTAAAGAGAAAATCGAGACGCCGAAAAAACGCCGCCCGGGCAACGGCAAATTTTTGAAAATCGTCGGCGCGACGGAGCACAATCTACGCGATGTCGACGCAACTTTTCCGCTCGGAACTTTCATCGGCATCTCGGGCGTCTCCGGCTCTGGGAAATCGAGCCTGATTAATTTCATTCTCGCGAAAAGATTGCTGCGCGACTTGAATCGCTCGAAAGATGTGCCCGGTGCACACCGAGATTTCATCGGCATTGAAAACCTCGACAAAGCAATCGTCATCGACCAAAACCCCATCGGGCGCACTCCCCGCTCGAATGCCGCGACCTACACCGGCGTCTTCACCGATGTCCGCGATCTCTTCGCGGCGACTTCCGAAGCGAAATTGCGCGGCTACAAATCCGGGCGTTTCTCTTTCAATGTGAAAGGCGGTCGTTGCGAGGCCTGCGGCGGCGACGGTTTGAAGAAAATTGAAATGCATTTTTTGCCTGATATTTATGTGGAATGCGAAGAATGCCGCGGTCGCCGCTACAACCGCGAAGCACTGGAAATCACTTATCGCTCGAAAAATATCGCCGATGTCCTGGAAATGACGGTCGAAGATGCAGCGGAATTTTTCACGGCGCAGCCAGCTATCAAAAAGAAGCTCGACACGCTCGTCGATGTCGGACTCGGCTATCTCGGACTCGGACAATCGGCGACGACGCTGTCGGGCGGCGAAGCACAGAGAATCAAATTGGCGACCGAACTCTCGAAGCGCGCGACGGGCAAAACGCTCTACATCCTCGATGAACCGACGACCGGTTTGCACTTCGACGATGTGAAAAGATTAATTGAAGTCCTGCAGAGATTGGTCGATGCCGGGAACACGATGGTCGTGATCGAACACAATCTCGATGTTCTGAAATCCTGCGATTACTTGATCGACCTCGGACCGGAAGGCGGATCCGGCGGCGGTGAGATCCTCGCGAGCGGCACGCCGGAAGAAGTCGCGAAAGTCGCGCGCAGCTTCACGGGTCAGTATTTGAAGAAAATGCTGAAGTAGCTGGACAATTTGCTATAATCTATCCCTTATTTTTTAAAAAATGACTAGTAAAATTCAAAAGGGATATTCTACGGCAGAGGTTTTAGAAATAACTGGAATTTCTAAATCAAAGCTCTTCAGTATGGAAAGAGATGGAAGGATCAATCCGGTTCTTCGCGGCTCGGAAAGAAGGCAACGAAGATTCACTCGCGAACATCTGCAGAACCTTTTCGACGTAATTACAAAAGAAAGACTTTCCAGCTGTGGAAACTCAAGGCTGAAAGATGATGTTCGTCAAAAACAAATCCAAGAAATCGAGCAAGATAGGATGATTTTCCAAATTATTCTAGGCGACGAAGTTGACCTCAATACGTTCACAAATCGGCTTAGCGAAAAAAATGTCATCCGTCTTTTACGATTTGCGATGGAAAACTTTTCACCAAGCGAGAAATCGTTTGGACAAATTATTACCCTGATTGATAAGAAGAATTACGATTTTGAGTAAATTCAGTAATAATCTATCAAAGCAGTATTTGAAGAAGATGCTGCGCTAAAATACAGGCGTGGTCGATAAATTCCTCGGAAAATATCGCATCAAATCTACTCGACTGAGGAACTGGGATTACTCAGCAGACGGTTATTATTTCATCACTATTTGCACGAAAAACAGAGAAAATTTTTTGGGCGAGATTTGTAATAAAAAAATGTTTCTGTCGCCGATTGGAAAAATTGTTCAGAAATATTGGCAGGAGATTCCGCAGCATTTTCCAAATACAAAATTAGATGAATTTGTTGTAATGCCGAACCATGTTCATGGAATTTTAATCATTGATAATTGGAATGATAAGACCGTAGAGACGCCCCAATGGGGCGTCTCTACCAAGGGCGTCTCTACCAAGGGCGTCTCTACCAACATGGTAAAAACATGTAACCCTCACCACAATCCAGAATGGAAATCTGGGACAATCGGCGTGATTATCAATCAATTCAAATCAATCTGCACCAAACACGCTCGCGAAATTCGCCAAGATTTTGCTTGGCAAGCGCGCTACCACGATCACATTATTTGTGATGACAAAGAACACAATAACATTCAGGTCTATATTCTCAGCAACCCGGCAAACTGGGAAAAAGATGTTGAGAATTTGCGCAATTAATCTGTATTCTTTAGCCTGTATCCTGTATTCTTCCCGCGTGACTATCGAAAAATTCCTTGCCGACACACCTGAAAATCTGCGGAGCACGATTCTGGCGTTTGCTGATTCGGTCAAAAAAATCACTGCCGAAATCGGGACAGCCGAGACGAGCGAAGCCGGCAGTCAAAATACTTTCGGTGAAAACCAGCTGAAGCTCGATGTCCTCGCCGACCAAATTATTTTTGGCGAATTGGAGAGCTGCCCGCCAGTCGCGATTGCCGCGAGCGAAGAGCAGTCGAATGAAAAAGTCTTGCACGCGGATGGCGAGTTTTCCGTCGCCTTCGATCCGCTCGATGGCTCAAGTCTCGTCGATTCGAATCTCGCGGTCGGGACGATTTTCGGAATCTGGAAAGGCAAAGGTTTTATCGGCAAAACTGGCCGCGCGATTGTCGCAGCGGGCTACGCAATTTACGGACCACGCACGACACTCACGCTTTCCCTCGGCGAGAAACCAGTCGAATTCACACTGCAAAAAAACGGCGAGTGGAAACTTTCGCTTGCGAGAATGGAAATCGGCGAAGGCAAAATGTTCGCGCCGGGCAATCTGCGCGCCTGCGCCGAGAACAAAAATTACCTCGCGCTGCTCGATTTTTGGGCGGAAAATGGCTATCAATTACGATATTCCGGCGGCATGGTGCCGGATGTGCATCAGATTTTGGTGAAAGGCAAAGGCATTTTCAGCTACCCGGGCAGCGCGAGTTGCCCGCCGAAATTGCGTCTGATTTACGAATGCGCGCCGCTGGCTTTCATCGTCGAAGCGGCAGGTGGCGCGAGCACCAATCTCGAGACTTCGATTCTCGATGAAAAAGTCCTCGACCTCGACCAGCGCACCGTCATCGCTGTCGGCTCGAAAAATGAAGTCGAGCGTTTCCGAAAATTTTTGACCGTCTAAATTTCGCGCACTTCGGAAACCGCACCGGAGATTGCGAACCAGATTTTGCCGGGAAGATTTTTGGAATCGCGTCCGCGGCTCCGAATCTCAGCGGCAGCCAGCGGAAATATCTTGGCAAATTCGTCGGGTTGGTTAATTTTGACGAGTGCAGTCGGTCCGACGAGCTCGGCCATTTGAATGACATAATTTGTGGAATTCGCGAGCGCTTCCAGTTTTTCATTCTCCACGGAATCACGACCGAGCACCGCGAAACTTTTCACACCGAGTGGCAGAAAACGCGCAATTTTAAGTAGTTTCACATCGTCCGCCATCGCCGCTGAATCACGGTCAAGCAAAATTTTTAATTTTTCTGTAAAGGTCGGCTCGGTCAGCAGACAGCCACCCGCCGGCAGCGGAAAGTCGCGAATGCCAAATTTCTCCGCCAGCGCGAATTGCGGCTGACGCGAACGCCCGGACAGGTCCAGCAATTTGGCGCGATCAATCAAGCCGTTTTTCTCGAACGAGGTTTCGGGCAAAAGCTGGGCGGAAAGTGGTCGCAAAATTTCAACACCGGCGATTTTCGTGACGCGACGCAACGCAATTAAATTTTGAGAAAACGGTCGCTGTCCGAGAACTTCCCCGCTCGCGATAATTTGAAAACAACCTTCAGCCGCAAAATCAGAAGCGCGCCGAAACATCGCGGCGTGACAGTCGATACAGGGATTCAAATTTTTACCGAAACCATGGGGCGGATTTTTGACCAGTGCCAAAATCGTCTCGGAAAAATCTTGGACAAAAAGTTCGATGCCTAAATTTTGCGCGGAAACGCGCGCCTTTTCGGCGGTGAAAAATGGTGATTCGAAAGTCAGCGCCGCGACCTCGCAGCCAGCATTTTGCAAAATCTTGACCGCCAGCATCGAGTCCAACCCGCCCGAGAAGACAACTAACGCGCGTATTTTTGGCAAGTTCATTGTGCGTTTTTAATCGTAATTCCTGCCGCCAAGCCTTGAATCGCTTTTTCTAAATCCTCGCCAATCGCGACCTGGAACGGAACTTTCACGCGCTTCACTTTCTTCGCGTCTTCGGCGATTAAAATTTCGACCAGCGCGCCGACCTCACTTTTGGCGGCGACGAGCAGTTGCTTTAATTGCGGCAAAATCGCGGGGTCGGCATCGGCCGGCAGGGAAATTTGGAGCGGCGTCGCGAGCTTGACCTCAGGCAGCGGCTCGCTGATTTTCGGCGCAGACTTGCCGTTCGAATCATCGATGAAGCCATTCTCCTCGGCATTTTTACGCAATCTTTCAAGGTCGATTTTTTTGATTTCGTTAGCGGAAATTTGGAAAACATCATTGCGGAATTCGAGTCGTCCGGTCGCCGTGACGAGCTCGTCTTTTTCGATTTGCTCACCGAACTGGGCGAAAACTTTCGGAAACAGCGAAACTTCGATGATGCCGGTCGGATCTTCGAGCGTGACGAACGCCATCATTTGCCCGGATTTTTTCGTGAGAATTTTGCGGAAATTGGTGATGATGCCACCGACGGTGAAAGTTTTACCGACATTTTTTTTCTCCAATTTTTCGACCAAGTGAAATTTTTTACCGAGCGCTTTTTTGAGTCCGGCGAGCGGGTGCGCGGAAATGTACATGCCGAGCAGTTCTTTTTCCCATTTTAATTTTTGGGAACGACTTGCGGGCGTGACTTTTTCGAGCTGAAATTCGAGCTTCGGTGCGACGACCGAATCACCGAACAGCGAACCCTGCGCAGTCTCGAGCGAATTGCGACTCGCCTTGGCGAACTCAGACAAGCTCGCCGCGCTCGCCGCGATGGCCGCGCGTTCGCCGAGATCGTCGAGCGCTCCGCCGAAAGCCAGCGCCTCAAGCGTGCGTTTATTGATTACGCTCGGCTCGACCCGACTGGCGAAGTCCGCGAGTGATTCGAATTTTCCGCCCGCTTTGCGCGCGTCCAAGATCGCGCGAATCGGACCTTCACCGACGCCTTTAATCGCATTCAGCCCGAAGCGAATATCACCGCCACCGACGACGGTGAAATTTGCCAGCGATTCATTGACCGACGGCGGCAGCACACGAATGCCCATTTTCGAAGCTTCTTCGATGTCAATCGCGAGCCGATCGAGATTGCCATGATCAGAAGTCAAAAGTGCCGCGAGAAATTCGGAGGGAAAATGCGCCTTCAAGTAACCGGTCTCGTAAGCAATCAGCGCATAGCACGCCGCGTGCGATTTATTGAAACCATAACCGGCAAAAGGTTCGATGATAGCGAAAAGTTTTTCCGCCTCTTTTTTGGTGTGACCCTTTTTGATTGCGCCGCTGATGAAATTTTCGCGCTGCTTCTCAAGTAGCTCGGGAATTTTCTTCGCGACCGCCTTGATCATGAGGTAACCCTCACCGAGCGAAAACCCGGCGAAAGACTGGGCAATCTGCTGCACCTGCTCCTGGTAAACCGCGATTCCGTGCGTCTCCTGTAGAAATTCTTCGAGAATCGGATAAGGGTATTTGACTGAATCCGGCTTGTTTTTGCCACGAATGTAAGCGGGAATATTTTCCATCGGACCGGGACGGAAGAGCGCGACCATCGCGATTAAATCTTCGAAGCGCGTCGGCGACAAGTCTTTCAGATAACGGCGCATCCCACTTGATTCAAACTGGAAGACACCCGTCGTCTCCGCCTTTTGAAAAAGCTCGAAAGTTTTTTTGTCATCCATCGGCAGCGCGGAAATGTCGATCTCCGTTTTGCGTGTCCGACGAATGATGTTGAGACACTTTTGAATGATTGTGAGATTGCGCAAGCCGAGAAAGTCCATTTTGAGCAGTCCGATGTCATCAATCGGATGCATCGAAAACTGCGTGATGATCTCCGCGGAATCGCCCGGCGCAGTCTGCAGCGGTGTGTAATTCGGCAAACTTTTGTCGGCAATCACGACGGCGCAAGCGTGCACACCCGCCTGTCGAATCACGCCTTCCAGTTTTTGGGCAATCGTCCAAACTTTTTTGAAAGGCTCTTTTTGGACCGCTTCGCGCAGCGCCGGCTCAGCCTCAAGTGCTTCATTTAAAGTAATTCCCGGACGCGCAGGAATTAATTTGGTGAAAGAATTCATCTCGGCAAACGAGATACCGAAAACCCGACCCGTGTCTTTGACCGCCGCCTTCGCGGCGAGCGTGCCGAAAGTAATGATGCGGGCGACATGATCGCGACCGTATTTTTGCGCGACATATTCGAGAACTTCGTCACGACGGTTGTCGGCGAAATCGATGTCGATATCCGGCATCGACACGCGCTCGGGATTGAGGAAGCGTTCGAAGAGCAGCCCGTAGATGAGCGGATTGAGATCGGTGATGCCGAGCGCGAAAGCAATCAAACTCCCCGCCGCTGAGCCGCGTCCTGGACCGACCGTAATTCCCGCTTCCTTCGCGTATTTGACGAAATCCCAGACGATCAAGAAATAACTCGCGAAACCCATTTTGTTAATCACATCCAATTCGTATTCCAAGCGCGCGAGAATTTTTTTCGTCTCGTCTTTCGAGGGCGGACTTTGAATAATCTTGGCAGCGACTTCCGCACCATCGACGCGCTGAAATTCGGCAGGAATCGGAATGCCGAAACGGTGGTTGATACCCTCGTAGCAAAGCTCACGCAGATAGTCTTCCGGTTTTTTTTGAAACGGGGTCGCGTAAGTCGGCAGCAAGCGCTTGCCGAGCGGCAGCTCGACATTGCATTTTTCAGCTATTTTTAAAGTGTTTTCGATGGCTTCGGGAATATCCGCAAACGCCGCGCGCATATCGTCGGGCGAACGCAGAGAATAATCGTCCGCCGTCATACGCATGCGATTCTCGTCACTGACCAGACTACCGGTCTGCACACAGAGCAAGACATCCTGCGCCTCCGCGTCCTCGCGCTCGACATAGTGGCAGTCATTCGTCGCGACGAGCGGAACGCTGAGCTTGCGCGCCAGCGCGACCAAACGCTCGTTCGCAATTTTTTGCTCGGGCAGCGACGGATGCGACTGGACTTCGAGGTAAAAATTTTCCGCCCCGAAAAATTTTTGGTAGCGGCGCACAGCCTCCTCCGCCTCGGCGTAATTTTCGGACAAAAGTTTTTGTGAAATCTCACCCTGCAGACAAGCGGACAGGCCGATCAGCCCGCTGCCGAATTGCTCGAGTAATTCGAAGTCGATGCGTGGCTTGTAATAAAAACCCTCTAAATTCGCTTTGGTGACGAGCTGAAGAATGTTTTGGTAACCTTCGAGATTGCGCGCGAGCAGGACGAGATGCCACGGTTTCGTGTCTACGCCCGAGCGTTTTTGGTGGCGACCATAACGCGCGACATAAGCCTCGACTCCGAGAATGGGCTTGATTCCGGCCGCCCGCGCCTTTTGGTAAAAATCAATTAAGCCGAAAGCATTGCCGTGGTCGGTAATTGCGAGCGCCGGCATATTTAATTTTTTTGCCCGCGCCAAATAATCCTCGGGCTTGCCAAGTCCGTCGAGGAGAGAAAAATGCGTGTGCGTATGCAGATGCACGAAAGTCATCCTGCCGATTTTAACACGCAGAAAACAGCACTAAATCTAGTGTCCCAGACTCTTGAGCGTCGAGGCACTCTCTTGCAAATCGTTCACGAAATTGCCGACACCCTGAAAAAATTCACCCACAACCGGCAAGCTGCCCAGCACCTGCACGAGAATGTAAACCGTAATCGCGATTACGGCCGTCGCGCCGATGATGAAGCCCAGTCCGCGAAAAATCCCCGCCAGTAAATTGGACCAAATAATCCGCCACGGCGAGTGCAGATAGCGCACGAAATCTTCCAGGCCGGTCGCGCTGACTTTTTCCGCGATGCGCCGCTCGGAAATTTTGACCTTATGCTCGTCGTGAATCTTCCGAATTTCTTCAATCATCGACAGAAATTTTAGCAAATTCTTCCGCAACGATACGGCGAATTGCGCGCTCGAAAACCTGGCGCGAAAATTGGTGGGCGTGTGCCCGAATTTTCTTCGGCTCAAACTTTTTTTCCTGCGCGAAAAACAGGGCTAAGCCATTTTCGAGACTATCGGGCGTCTGCTCAGGAAAAAGAATCCCCGTCTTTTTGTGAATGACTGTCTCGGTCGCACCACCTTTTTTGAAGGCTAAAACCGGCTTACCGGCTGCCATCGCCTCGACCGGAGCGATGCCGAAATCGTCCTCGCCGGGAAAAATAAAACCGCGGCAATTTTGCAGCAGCTCGTGAATCTCCGCATCGCTGCGCCAACCGAGAAATTCGATTGTCTTGCCCGCAATCGATTCGAGAAATTCGCGCCGCGGACCGTCCCCGACGATGACCAGCCGCCGCCGCAACTTATTGAAAACAGAAATCGCGAGCTCGATTTTTTTGTAACCCGCGAGCTGCGACACGATGAGGAAATAATTTTCGTGGTGATCGCCCAGTTTAATTTTCGCGACTTCGACCGGCGGGTGGACGACCTCCGAATCAGTGCGGAAATATTTTTGAATGCGCTTTTGGACGGTCAGAGAATTCGCGAGGAAACGATCGACGCGCCGCGCCGACAGCCGACTCCAAATCCGCAAGTCCTTGAGCTTGGAATTCAGCAGAATTTTCTTCAGTCCGGTGATTTTATTCTCACGCAAATACTCGTGCGAATAGTCCCAGAGAAAACGCGCCGGTGAATGACAATAACAAATATGTCTATTTTTCACGGGTAAAATCAATCCATGCGCAAAAGCGGATGAGGAAGAAATTACGAGATCGTAGTCGTCGAAATCGAAACTTTCGATTGCGCTCGGAATGAAAGGCAGTAAAAATTTCGGACGAGCGCGCAAAAATTTCGGGAAGTTTTGGAGGCGCGAAGTCTCGACGCGCCACGCCGGGAAATCTTTGCCGCACTTCGCCTCATCGTAAAGCAAAGTGAAAACGCGCGCCGCCGGAAAAAGATCGGCGAGCACTTTCACAGTTTTTTCCGCTCCACCCATCCGGGTCAGATATTCGTGGACAATCGCGATGCGCGGAACTTTTGGCATTTTCGATTTTGGTAATTTTAAAGCATTTTAATTTTTTGTTTTCTCGATTACCTGGTTCTGAAAATACAGGGCTGGCTCTCGTAGAAACGCCCCACCGGGGCGTTTCTACTGCTTCCGAGCTACTAAACCAATACGCTAGATTGACTTTTTTAGTCAAAAATTGTAAAATACGAAAGAACAAAAACTAAAGATGGATAAATTTAAACAAGTTTCGATTCAGATTGCCGAAGGTTTTAAGGTTGGCAAGATTGAATTCATCCCTGAAACACCAAGCCTAGTACAAAAAGTCAGAAGCAACTTGACCCATCTTTTTTCGCGCAAAACTTAGTCCAGCATCTTTTGGAACTCAGCTTCGGAAAGTACTTTAATTCCAAGCTCTGAAGCCTTTTTGAGTTTCGAGCCGGCACTTTCACCCGCGATGAGAAAATCGGTTTTGGCAGAAATCGCGGAAGCCACTTTGCCGCCGAATTTTTTGATCGTGTCTTTGATACCTTGCCGCGAGAAATTTTCCAGACTGCCCGTCACGACGAAAGTTTTCCCGCCCAGTTTTTGCGGCGCTTTTTCTTCGTGAATAATCTCGACACCAACTTTTTCCAATTTCGCGAGCAACTGCGGATTCTCTGCGTCAGCAAACCACTCCGCCAAACTCTCGGCGACTTTCTCCCCCACACCTTCGATCTCAGACCAGCTTTCTAAAGTTTTTGATTTAGCCCAAGTCGCAAAATTAGTAAGATTCTCCTTCTGAGTTAACCCTCCAGATATCCCCTGAGTTAACCCTCCAGATATCTGGGGGGTTAACGGTATACTTTGCATTTGCGATTCAAAATCCGCCGCAACCTCGGCAGCCGCGACCTCACCGACGAAGCGAATTCCGAGTCCGAAAAGTAATTTGGCAAGTTGAACTTTTTTAGCTTTTTCTAAGGCTAAAATTAAATTGTCCGCGCGTTTTTCTTGGAAAAGCGGCAGCGCGAGCAACTCATCTTTCGTCAGCAAAAATAGGTCAGCTGTGTCCTCAATCAAATTTTGATCGAGCAATTCCGCGAGCACTTTTTCGCCGAGACCGTCGATGTCGAGCGCCGCCTTCGCGACGAAGTGACGAAATTTTTCGAAATGAATCGCGCCGCAATTCGGATTCGGACAACGCAGCGCGACTTCGCCCTCAGTTTTGACAACCGACGAGCCACAAACTGGACAAATTTTCGGGCGGGCAATTTTGTGAGAATGCGCCGGACGCAATTCCTGAATCACGGAAACCACTTCTGGAATGACATCTCCCGCTTTTTGGATCACGACGGTGTCGCCGACTCGAATGTCTTTTTTTTCAATCTCGTCGAAATTATGCAGCGTCGCCCGCGCGACTATCGAACCCGCGACTGCGACCGGTCGGAGCAGCGCGACTGGCGTGAGCGCGCCGGTGCGCCCGACTTGAATCTGGATGTTTTCAACAACGGTCGAAACCTGCGCCGCCGGAAATTTCAGCGCGATCATGCCGCGCGGCGTTTTCGCGGTCGCACCCATCCGAGCCTGCTGTTCGAGCGAATTCACCTTCACGACGACGCCATCGATATCGAAAGGCAATTTTTCGCGCTCACTCCCCCACTTTTGAAAAAGTTTTTCGACAGCGGAAATTTCGGTGACGAGCGCGTGATACTTGGAAACTGGCAAACCAAGTTTCGCGAAAAGCTCGAGAACTTCGGATTGTTTTTGGGGCGACTTGGCGAGCGAATTTTGACCGAGCGTGTAAAAAAAGATTTGCAGATTGCGACTCGCCGCGATCACCGGATCGAGCTGGCGCACCGAACCAGCCGCAGCGTTGCGCGGATTGGCAAACTCGGAAAGCTCTTTTTTTTCAGCCTTTTTCAGCGCAAGGTTCTTCGCCCGAATCTCGGCGTTAATTTTTTCAAAATCTTTTTTCAACAAAAAAACTTCGCCTGAAACTTCGAGATCGATTTTTTCAGTCAGCCTGAGTGGCAGATTCACGACTGTCCGAATCGTGTGCGTGATGTCCTCACCAATCACGCCGTCACCACGCGTCAGCGCGCGCGCGAATTCACCCTGCTCGTACCAAACCGAAACATTCAGTCCGTCGATTTTGAGCTCGCAAAAATATTCGACCACCTCATTCGGCACGAATTTTTGGACACGCTCCGCCCATTCACTCAATTCAGCCGAAGAAAAAACATCCGCGAGACTCATCTTGCGCGTCTTGTGCGCGATTTTCGGCAATCTGCCTGCGAGTGGCGCTCCGACACGCTGCGTCGGCGAATCAGTCGTCACGAACTGCGGAAATTCTTTTTCGAGATCTTCCAATTCTCTTTTGAGCTGGTCGCGCGCCCCCTCGGAAATATCCAAACTCGCCTCCCCTGCGAAATACTTTTTATTCCAATCCAAAAGCCAATTTCTAAGCTTGGAAATACGCTCGCGAGCTTGTTTTTCGTCCATTTTTATGATAAAATAATCAGATTCAAAAACCTACAAGGTCGACTTTGTCGCAAATTTTAACACCAAAAAAGTGCCCGATACTCCTCCTGCAAAAAATGTCGAAGGGATGAAAACTCAAATCAGCCAAGAATTGATAGAGGCAAAAAAAACTGATTTGGCTGAAAAAATTAAGCCAATCCACGATAAAGAAAAGGCTGAAAAGATTTTTTGGAGTGTGCGCGAACGCGGTGATTTCGTCGCGCAGCTGAAAAATGAAATGAAAGGCGATCAATCGAATGAGCAGCTTTTAAGCTTAATTTCAAACGAAATTGACAACGAGCTCACAGAAAATAAGTTCGACGAAGCAGCAAAAGATTATGAGGGCAAGGATCGAAATAATAAAAAAATCGATGAAAATGCTACTCGCAACGAAATCGAAAATTCTTGGGAAAAAGAAACCAATGATTTGAAACCAGAGCAAAGAGCAAAGTTAGAAAAAGATGTCGAAACTCTAATCCGCGAAAAAGGCTCAAATATTGATAAAGGCGAGGGCAATGCCCAAATCGACATGATGGTCACAAAAGATGAAGCTCAAGAAATCGCAGAATTTATAAAAACCGAAGCAGCAAAGATGAAAGACGCAAATAAAAATGAAACCAAAGCCAACGAGCCTGAAAATCCTGAAGCGATCATCGCCGCAGCCGAAGCAAAATTAAGTAAAACGCAGATATTGGAATGGGCGAATAAAAAAGATGCAAACGGAAAATTCGAACAAAAAGATGCGGACAGCTTAAAGAAGCTAGCAGAAGAGGGCAAAGAAAAGCTCAAACCCGCTAACGAAAAGGTTGAAGCGTTCGCCAAGAACTTTGGACTTAATCCTGAGATAGCGAAAACTGCGCTCTTGAATTTGATTGCTTTGGATACTGGCTGGTTTGGTATTGCTGAAAATCAGACAACGCTTGCGACTAATTTAAAAAACTTTGAAACTCGTTTTTCTACTGAGAAGCAAGAAAAAGAGCCCGGCGACTTTACTCGTTTCTCGACTGAGGTTCAGAAAAAACAACTTGAGGACTTTTTCAAATTGAAAGGAATCGAAAAATGGAAAGACAATCCAGACTGGCTAGTGCGCTATTTCGCTTTCGATAATGTCGCCGAAGATTTGGGAGATTTTGACAAATTGATTCAAGCGCGCGAAACCAAGGAAAAAGCTGGCGAAATTGTCCCTCCGATCAAAGTTGCGGAGCAGCAAGTCGAAGTCGTCGCACCAACTAACACGCCAGAGAGCAAGAGTGTTGTGGACAAAATCACACAAAGTCTCGAAAAAATTAAACAGACTGGTGGTGAAATCATTGATGCATTTTCGAGTGGCGACTGGAAAAAAGGTTTCGGCAAGATTTTGGAATTGCTTTTTAGCGATATGTTTTGGGATGCAAATAAAGAATGGATTGGGAAAATCTGGATTGCCGGACCAGCAATCGTCAAGGCTCGTGAGGATGCGGTCAAAACTCAAGCTGCCGAGGCGAACGCTGCTGCGCCTACTCCTGCCCCCGAACAAACTCCCGAACAAAACCCTGAAGAGAAAATATTAAACGACTTCCTTGGTCCCAACGCGAAATCGAAAGGTCTAGAAACAGTGAGCATGAAAGAATTTTTGGCAGAGAATGCTGATTTAGATGCTTTCGCCAAAGTTGAAAAAACTGGCATCGAAAGACCCCGACTGGAAAAACTACGCAACGAACTTCTGAGTAAGAGTAATGCGAACACTTTAAAAACTGAAGATAAAAATGTCTTCGTTTTTCTGCAAGAAAAACTTAAAGAAAAACCAGATTACCTAAAAGCCTAAAAAATGATTTCATTCCAAAAAAATCTCGCCCAAGATTTAACTCAGCGACTCGTCTGGAAAAATTCAGCGGAAAATCAGCCAGTCGCCGAGACGCAAGAAATTGGGGGTAAAAATTTAGAAAAAAAATCTGCACCGGCGAAATTAAACACACCAGAGCAAAAAAAGGAAATGCAAGAATTGCAGGCTCGTGAGCAAGAGTCGAAAGCTGAAGACCAAAAAAAACTCACTGTAATCGAGCAAAAAATCGCCGCAGCAGGAACAGGTCCAGAAAAAAACAAAAACTCCGAAGACCTCAAGGCAGCAGTCGAGTCGCGCGAAATTCCAGCCGAACTACAAAAAATGTCACGCGCGCAGATTCGTAATCTCGAACGCAAAAACCCAGAACTGCTTTTGAAAACTTGTTTTTGGAAAATCGAGGAAGGAGACAAGCTCACGCCAATCTCAAATTCTAGCGAATTGAAAGTCGGCGACAAAGTTAAATTCTCAATCAACGAGGCAAACGGCAAAAATAAAAATCTCGAAATGGGTGCTGGTTTACGCACTTTGCCGGGAAATATCAAAGTCGTCGAAATCAGTGGCGAGAAATTTTTTCGTGCTAGCGAGGGCGGTCCATTCGTCGACAAAAATGGCGAATACCGTGCAGTTCGCTCGCATACAAACGAGACAATCATACTCGTCGAGCCGACTGCGGACGATCAAAAAACAATCGAGCAACTCCGCAAAACTCGTGGCCAAGAATTTGCGCGCAACGATGTCGGATTCGCGCTCGATGATTTTTTGGCAAAAGCAAATCTCACACTCACTCCAGAGTCGGTCGATAAATTCTTGGCTGAAATGCAAAAAGATCCAACCGCCAGCGCAGACATGAAAGCCGTCGCCAAAGAACAAGCCGAGTCGATAAAAAAATTCGCTGAACTTTGGAAGGATTTTAATGTCGCGACCTACAAACAAGGTATTGCCTCGATTGAAAGTGGCGGCCGCTACGATGCCGATAATCATGGTCGCGGCGCAAACGATACTTGGAATAAACGCGCGCTTGGCAAATATCAATTCACTGTCGAGACACTGAATGGAATGGATGTGCCAATTAAAAATGAAACTGATATCACTGCGTTCAAGCAGAACGACCAATTACAAGAAGAAATCATGGATCGCTTCACGAGCGAACACATTAGTCGCGTCCGCGATAATCCTAGCGTCGTCGCGCAAATCGGTAAAGGTGCTTATTCAATCGATCAAGTGCTGGGTGCGATGCATCTCGGTGGAGCCGGAGCACTAAGCAAGGTCGAACGCGGTCAACTGGGTGGAACTGATTACATGGGAACTTCTTATGCTAATTATATGGACAGACTGAAACAACCAAACAAAACAACCTGAAATAACAGCTGAAAATCTGATTTTTCAAAAAAATAATTTGATCTCAAAATGACGGACCAAACTCAAAATACCGGCTTCGCTCCACTCCCCGACGAAAGTTCGAGCGGCAAAATACCCTTCGCCCAAATCGCGACGCAACAGATTGCAATCACGCGCGCGGATCTGGAGAAATTTGGGATTGACGAAAATCTAGCGCGGGAAAATCCGGCGCTCATTGATTTGATTTTGAAAACCGAGTCGATGAAAGACGAGGAGCGCAAATATTGGTTTCAACTCCTGCCTGTGATGAGCGAAGAACAAGTCGGCAAATTGCAGAACATCCTGCAAAACGAGCGCGATCAGCTCACCGAGCTGGATAAAAAATATGAGACCGAAGTCGCCCAGCTGAATACGAATGCGCCGAGCTGGGATCCGGCGAAATTCCGCGCGAAACGCGAAGCGGTCGCGGAAGCGGAGGAAGCAGAAGACGCCAAAGAAAAAGACAGTGAAGCCGACATTTTGAACCAGCTCAATAATCTCTGAAATGAAAATTCACGCAACTTTTCCCGAAAATGAAATCGACCCGCGCGAGTCGCGGCTGATTTTCATCGATGCGAATGCTGGTGGAGAGACTGACCAGACAACCGAAAACGCCGAAGCTGATTATCGACCGGATGTCGAAGACTGGAAAAATGAATCTTACGCAGCCTACGAGAAACACTTAATTGAGGCGCAGCGTTTGGGCAAAGTTGAAGCAGCCGATGTCCCTGGAATGCTCGCGCATGCCAAGCGGCAATTTGAAAAATGGAAGCGAGAAAAACGAGAAGCAACTTCGACTTCAGCTGAGACAATCAAAAAAAAGATTGAGGATGCGCGCAAAATTCGCTCGGACAAAAAATTGATTGCGAAAACAGTCGATGCGGTGAAGGAAGGATTTTTGACCGATGTGGCTGAGATTCGCAAATTCGTGCGCCAGGAGATTAATAGTTTTTTAACAATCGAAGCCGACGACATCGCTGATTTCCAAGACCAAGCTTTCGAGGAATTTTTGGATTTTGAGACTGAGATTTTGGACAGCATCACGGCACTGCTGAAAGACAAGGATTATGCCGCAATCCAACAATCCATCGAGCGCGACAAACAACGCGCGAAGGAGTGTTATCGAAAATTACGCGAGATTTTTCACGATGAGAAAAAGCGGAAATTTCTCGAGCTGCTTTCTGACACGAAAGGCATCCCGGCGATGGAAAAAATGCAGATCAAATCGCTAAGCGCGCTCGCAAGCAGAATGGAAGGGCGCTGGGAAAAAAGCGAATCGCTAATCGGGATTGTCGACGGTGGCGAATTGAGTCAGCTCGAGCAAGCACTCGATGCCATCAAGATGATTTTCGAGAAATGGGAGAAAATCAAAGACAAAGATATCAAGAGCCGCGATGCGCTGCTCAGTGAGTTTTTCGAGTACGAAAAAAGGCTCGAGAGCTTCGCCGTGGACATGCGCGAAAATCCGCCGCGCGGAATAGAGTCCGCGCCATTTATAGAAATTTGGCCGGATCATTTTCAGCGCCGCCGCAACGACGCCATCAAACTAAAGGAGCTAATCAACGCCGACAAGAGCAAATCGAATTTGCGCATTGCTCAGGCTTTTTTGGAGGGCAGCACGAAAGAACTAAAAGACTTGGAAGACGAGCGCGCCCGCATCGGTGCGAGAGAGAGAATCGCTGAGAAAGATGAACCCAAAAAGACTGAAAAACTACCAGATAAACGCAGCACTAGCACGCCGGATCTAGGCATGAAAGGCGCGACCGGACACGAGAAAAGCAACGCAATCAATGATTTCGGTAAGGCGTTCTTCGGCTTCGTGACAGCGCACGGTCGCATCCAGTGGTACAGCTTTCACGACATCAGTGAAACTTTCAAGCTCATCGGGAAATCTTGGGCGAAACATACCGAATCGTATACCGAAGATAAATCGGGAGCCTTGGCAAAGGAACTGATGTTTTGGAAACAAGAAGTTAAGCGCCGCGTCCATGAGACTGATTTGATCGCTGAGAAAGGACGCGCGGACGAACGCAAAAAACGCTACAAAAACCTTTCTTATGAAGAGCTCGTCGCGGAACTTTGCGATCTCCCACCGCGAGACAAAAGGCGCGCGATTCTCGAGACGCTCGCCGAGCGCGGCAATCTGCGCATGAGTGACCACCGTCTCATCAATAAGGTGACGAATAATTCAATCACGGAAGAACAATGGATTTACGCTGACTCGACTTGTGACTACATCGAGATTATTCGAAAGTTCAAAGAAAAAATTGATCACTATTTCCTGGACGAAGTGGGCTACGGTCAGCAACTCATCGACATGCAGACGAGCGGACAAGCGAACAAGGAATCACTCGGGGAGAAATTGGGCGATCACAGTATCACCGGCTCACCGGCAGCCGAATCCGCGATGGTCGCAGTCCAGATAGACAACGCCGGTCTCGAGGGTGACAATGTCGTGACCGGACTGATCAAAAAAGGTTTTGGGCGTGGCAACAAGCACACCGACAACGGTCAAATGACCACGATGAAAATGCGAACCGAGAGCAGTGACGAAGCCATTATTCGTGACAATGCTACTGCGGGTCTCGATGCTCTCAAGATCGTGGACGGATACCTCAAAGGGCTACTATCGGGTCAAACTATCCAAGGTCTCAGTAAAAAGAATGAGGCGGGCTACACGCCGTATGCAGCTTTTCAAGATGTTTTGATTACGAAAGACAAACGCGACCCAAGTGATAAGTCTCGTGCAATCTCAAGCTTCGAACTCTGGGGCTGGATTCGTGACGGCAAAATCACCAATCTCGGTCGGCGCCAAATTATTAATTTCTTCGATGGTCGCGTTGCCTTTGACGGCGAGAACAATATTATTTACATCGCGGATAATTCAGGAACCTATGCGCGCCACTCAACGAAATATACTTCGATTTCAGACTTCCGCGGTCTCGGTATCCCGGTCGCCGATAAAATGCGCACGGCCTGCGTCAAGGCTGGCGGTGTAGAAATTTATGACAACGCCACGCAACGCGCCAACGACAAAAACCAAATCGTCGGCACTCAGCAAGAAGTGACTTTCCTCATCAAAGCTGCCTGCGAAGAAATCGAGGATGGTGTCACGATGGTGCGCTACGGACAGACCGACATGAAAAAGAAAGGGCAAGTTCGCCTGGAAAAAGGTACTAAGGCCCTCGAAATCATGTTTGGAAATATCGTGAAAAACACTGAAGATCGCGATATTTTCACTCGTGCCGATGGTAATCCAGCTTACGGAATCATGTACCGTAAAAAAGATATTAATAACAAAACAACTTATGGAGAAATCGCTGATGAAACTAAGGTAAACAAAAATCTCATCGAATTCCTAGAGTATTATCTCATCAATCTCGCCCACCTCGACCAATTTTCTCCAAGCCATTACAATCGCGTGATGCGCGCTTACAATAACCTCACCGATAAGAGCAAAATTCTCTCCCGTGAGCTGCGCGATGCGAAGAACAGTGCCGACAAACAGGAGATGCAGAGACACTTCGGCAAGGCTGCTTAGCCGCCGATGTATTCGCTCACGCGCGCTTCCATCGCCGCGATTTTTTGCCCAATTGCTTCGGCAAATTTCGGAGCGACCGAGTCCTGCAGTCTCTCAAGTATTGGAATGAAAATTGGCTGGTTTTGCATTTCACTCAACAGCTGATTCGCACTCTTGAGCGAAGCAGTGTTATCGAGCTTGCCGAAAAGTTCGGCAGTCAATTCGGCGGAGAGACGGTCGACGAGCGGCTGGACTTCGGCGTGCGCGAGCTCCCCGGCGCGCAGGATGGCGAATAGATTGCGAAGTCGTCCGGACGGCGCGTAACCATCACGCGCGAGAATCTGGAACTCCGGTACGCCGCGCAGTTTTTGTGGCGCGGTGAAATAATAATTCAGGATTTGATCGACCCGAGCAGCCTGCTGCAAATCCGCAAGTGCGCTCGCGCGACCCGGACCGTCGGGATAATTTTGCTGGAGAAAATCCGTAAACGCTGCAAGCTCATCGCCCTCGACCGACTCAGCTCCACCCGCTGCCAGCAGGTCGGATAATTTGGCGCGATTCGTCTCGAGTGTTTGCTGCGCCACAGCTTGGTCACCGTTTTCTGCGGCAATCAGCGCATCGAAGCTCCACACTTTGACTAGCTCGAGGTCAGTTTGAATTTTGCTCAAAGCCGGCAACTCCGGAATTTCTGCCACGGCGACCGTGGGCACCGTATCGGCGAAAGTGACCGACTCGCCCGCCGTGAGCGCGACCGCTTCGGAATCATTGGCGGATTTGACTGCGACGGAATCTTCGGAAGTCTCGATCTTGGTGCTGCCTGTCGTCGGATTCACCGCGACGGAAAATTTCGCACTCGTCGCCTCGACTAGCCCAGTCGAAGTTTCGACGGCGAAGGAGGAGTCCGACTTCGCGACTTCGGCATCGACCGCACCGGAAAGCAGCGCGACTTTGACCGAGCTATTTTCGCGAGTCAGCAAATCCGGCTTGAAATCAGTGATCTCGACTTCGGTTGATTCAGTGAGAAACATTTTGCTCGCATCGTAAAAAGCGAGTTCGGCGGTGGAATTTTCACCGACACGAATCGTGTCGCCGAGCCGCACGGTCGCGAATTCGCGCACATCTTCGAAGAAAGGTGAATCGGCGACGCGGATTTTGACGATGCCGGAACTGACGGAAAGCTGCGCGACTGCAGTCTGCGTCTGAGAAATGAAAGTCGTGAGCGTGATGCCACCGGCGAAAACGAGCAGCACGAAGAAAGCCGTCGCCTGCCGCAAGACTGCGAACAAGCGGAAAAAATTCCGCGGCTGAAAATGCTCACGCGTCACCTCACGCAAATTGTGACGCGGCAAAACCTTCGGCAGATTGAGCAAAGCCTCGGCAATCGCCGCGAGCAAATCAAGCAAACCGGAAGAATGAACTTTCTGTCCGGACAATTTCAGATCAAGCAATTCTGCACTTCTCAATTCTTCACACTCGGCGGCAATGTGATTTAAAACCCTTTTTTTGATGTTCGCGCGCGTCGCAGCATCGAGCCGCGGTCGCACGAAAAGACGCAGCAACGAACGCTCGAAACGCGCCGGTTGTGGAGATTCGGAAAATTTGCGCCAAAAACTAAACATCCTCTGCTGTTTTAAACGCCAAATGTTCACTTTCGTTACTACTTTGTCCCTGCTTCTCGAGTAAATCTTTTAATCGGTTGAGCGCGCGGAACTGGATGACCCGCACGGCACCGACCGATTTTTCGAGAATCTCGGCAATCTCGTCGTTTTCGAAACCATTGACGAATTTCAGGACGACGACTTGCTGCTGTAATTCCGGCAACTCTCGCAGTGCGAGAATCAGTTTTTTTTGCTCGAACTTATTTTCGAGCGTCGCGCTCGGATCAGCGGAACGGCGCATCTCGGGCAAGTTGTCAGAAAGCTCGACTAATTCCGTCTTGGCATTCACGCGGTAAAAATCGACGACGGCATTGTGCGCGATACGAAAAAGCCAGGCGTTAAATGAATTACCTTTTTGCTTGTGATACGAATGACGCTTCTCCCAAGCCCGCAGAAAAACCGTCTCCGCCAAATCCTCCGCTTCGTGCTTGGGCACGCGGTAATAAATGTAGCGGTAAATCGTCACGACGAAACGGTCGTAAATTTCGCCGAAAGCCTCGGCGTCATCTTTTTGGGCACGCCGAACGAGGGATTCAATTTCGCGAAGTTCTTTTTTTGTGAGTGCCATTTCGCGATTATTTTAGCGAATTACCCAAAAAGAAAGCGAATCAAGTTTACAAGTTCAACCACCAGCCGAACTCGAAAAATTTCGTAGCTTATTTCTAAAAAACAAATTGGGGCTGAATAATATCCTTGCTCGAGAGCATTGACAGCCGCGGCGGTGAAGTAGAAATTACATCGCTAGTAGCATTTAGTTATGTCCACCAAAAGCCTTTTCTCGCCCGCACTCACTCAGGCAAAATTCCCGGCTCAATCTTTTTGAGCTGTTTTTTTAATTCCATTTACCATGGATAAAATCGTCACAGGCACGCCGGCATACGCTGAACAAAAAGGTGAATGGGATTACAACAACAGGCTTCATAACCTAGCGATGACACTACCCTTTCATTGCAATATTGCGTGCAGAAAGTGTGCAAACGAAGGATTAAGGAATCCAGACCTGGTCGACAGACCAGAGCAACCGCTTTTGTCTTTTGACGAAATAAACGATGTTGTAAAAGAGTTTAGTGAAAGCGGTGGCAAGACAATAAACATCATCGGCGAAGGTGAGCCATTTCATCCGGCAGAATTACCAAGGTTAATTCATACAATTGAGCAGGCAGCAAAGAATAACTTGCGGACAATAGTTTTTACTAATGGAACATTGTTAACTGAAGAGTTGATAAATTTTTGCAAGGACAATCTAGTCACGATAATGTTCAGTGTTGATTCGCTCAAAAAGGATTTATATAAATATTTATCGGGTAAAAGCTGTGACGGTAATTACAATAGACTGATGCAAAACATCCAAAAAACTTGCGAGATTTTTAAAGACACGCAGGAAGTGTTTGAAGATGTAGTCATGCCGACAAGGAGAAAAATAGCAATGCGGGTTGGCATGAACACAGTTATTTCTCAGCACAACTGGGGAGAGCTGGATGATATTAAAAAATTTCGAGAATCAGAGATGATCCACATTTATGGCGCACCATTTTCAAAAGGGTCACTGAAAGGCTCCGAAGATGAATTTGTCGGAGAGCCGGAAAATTACAAAAAAATTGTAAGTCGCACACAAGAACTTTCAGACACTGGCGGATGCTGCAGTTATTCGAGAGAATTGAGGCGTTGCACTTTTATGAACAACGGAATCATCATCAACAATCGCGGCGATTACGGTGTTTGTAATTACAACACCGGAGTACCCGAATTTGGCAATTGGCGCGACGGAGGAAGAATGAAAGACATCGAGAAAAGAATCCACAAAAAAGTTGATCGCTTTTTCGCAGATCAGGGTGATTTTTACTGCATCACTCGACACGATAAATCCGATAAATTCATCGGAACAAAATTTGATGACTAGCCTCATCTTAATCGCGTTTTTGGCGGGAATGCTAAATGGCGTCGGCAGTAGTGGCGGAGCGCTAATGCTACTAGCCTTAATATCTTCCGGATTCACGCCAATGGTCGCTGTTTTTGTGAATAAAACTACTTGTCTTTTTGGCGGGGCAGTTTCGGTCATCAAGCTGCGTAAACACACCAAAAAAGAAAAATTATTCAAAACGCTAATCACTCTCCTCGCTTTTTCGGTTATTGGCTCAGGAGCGTACCTAATTTTTGACGAAAAATCATTGTCTATAATATTTTCGATTCTGATTGCTTTTTTGATTTACAAATTAGTTCGAAAGGAAAAAAGACTTAAATTTAGCCGATTAAAATATTTCTCCGCGATTGCTGGCGCAGGACTTTACAATGGAATTTTCGGAGTAGGTATGATTCCAATCACCGCTTCGGTTTTCAAAAACTTTCGAGGATTCAGCCAAATCGAGTCGATCGCAAATGCGATCTTGATGAATTTTCTCTCTGATTTTGTTCTTTGCGGAATTTTCATTTTCGGTTTCAATTTGCTCGAAGTCCAAAACATCATCCCAACGATTTTGTCGATGATTGTTTCAATCTCACTCGGAAATTATTTTGGAAGTTCGCTGGCTCTGCGAATCGATAAAAAATGGCTGAAATTAATTCAATTAATCACACTTTTTGCCCTACTTGTGTTTTTAGTTTTAAAATACGCTTTTAATTAAAATGAACAAGCAAAAACCCCTAGTCGTAATCACTGGCGCAAGCGCCGGCATCGGCGCGGCGACCGCGCGGAAATTCGCAGAAAATGGCTATAATTTAGCAATTTGCGCTCGTCGCAGTGATAGACTCGCACTCGTAGCGGATGAGTGCGAGAAACTCGGCGCGGAAGTTTTGGCGAGCGAACTCGACATCGGCGAGCAAAAAAATCGTGAGAATTTCGTCAAAGATATTTTGGCAAAATTCGGCAAAGTCGATGCGCTCGTGAACAACGCCGGGATGGCACTCGGCTTCGCGAATTATTTGAACGCAGAAATAGCCGACATCGAGAAAATGTTCGCAGTGAATGTGGTCGCTTCGTTTGAGATGACGCGACTAATTCTGCCAAAAATGCTTGAACAAAAATCAGGGCATTTGATTTTTCTCGGCTCAATCGCCGCCCACCAAAGTTATGAAAACGGCGGCGGTTATTGCGCGAGCAAGCACGCCCAGCGCGCGCTCGTCGATTCACTGCGTCTCGAAATCGCCGACCAGCCGATCAGAATTACAAGCATCGACCCGGGAATGGTCGAGACCGAATTCAGTGTCGTGCGCTTCGGCGGTGACACTGAACGCGCGAAAAAAGTTTACGCGGGAATCAAACCCCTAGTTGCTGAAGACATCGCGGAATGTATTTTTTGGGCGGCCAGCCGACCACCGCATGTGAATATCGCTGAAATTGATGTTTTCCCGGTACACCAAGTCGGAATGTCGAAGATCTGTCGGGAAAATTAAACCGCGACACCATCCCAGCGTAATCCCGCCGCGTTCAATGTGCCTGTCGCCCGCAATTCGTCATGATTCGCCGCCGAAAAATTTTGTAGTTTAATTGCGCTTTTCCCAAAAACAAATTGACACTGAATAATATCTGTGTTCGAAAGTATTGACAGCTGCGGCGGTGAAGTAGAAATTATGCTCCGGTAGCATTTAGTTATGTTCACCAAAAGTCTTTTTTCGCCCGCACTCACTCGGGCAAAATTCCCGGCTCGGTTTTTCTGAGCCGTTTTTTTAATTTCATCTACCATGGCAGAAACAGCTGAAAAATCTCGTGGACACGAGATTGACTGGAAGCGTGTTGCTCGTGATGGCATCGCAGCATTGCTTGGCGCGCTCGCAGTTTTGGTCGCGGCGGACAATGCGCACGGTGGAGCAGAAGGCGATTTCAGCAAAGTTAAAACACAATTAAAACAAGCTCTTTCTGCTTCAGAAGCTGAGGCAGCGACATTGGATGATGAGGCTGAGGAACATAAAGCGAAGGCTGATGCGGCGCAAAAAGAAATTGATGAATCAAAAAAAAGGAGCGAGGAAAATCGTCGCAAAATGCGCGAAATTGTAGAAAAGATAAAAGCTCAAATGGAAGCTGAAAAAAAATAAAACTTGCTAAAATAATCTCAGATGAATTTAGAAGGTAGTTTGTCGAATCCCGAAAAACCGAGCGCAACGAGTTTTCTCGCTGAATTTACTTTTGAGCAGCAGCAAATATTGAAAGATGCGGGAATTGAATCCCAAGAAATTTTAAAAGTAGCTTTGCTCGATCCCGAATTCAAAAACAAATTCGAAGCTGAAAAATCTGAAACCGATATTCAAAGGGAAAATACCGAAATCAAAAAAGAAGAGATCGATTTAACTGGCGAGAAAGTTCAAGAGAAAAAGGGACACATCGAAAAACAATCTCAAATCAATCGAACACTTTTGCAGACAGAGATGTTGGAAGGGCAAACGCTGACTCCAGAAAATGCAGCAGTTTATGAAAAACAGCTTGTCGCATTGGCTGAAGATTTGGACGAAATCGGAATTGCCGACCGCCAAGTTAATTTCCAATTCAAAGACCGTGGTTTCAAAAGCGAGAAACGAGAAATTATTTTTGGGACGAAGCCGGTCACGCTCGATCTCGGCAGCGGTAAAATTTTCGAGGGCGTGCAAGAACTTTCGGAGAAAGATTTACAGACTCGGACAATCCGTTCGCTTTTTTACGAAAGCGGAGATAACGATTTGGGAGACCTTGATCTAGCAGAATTTAAAAATATTGCTCAGGAAATTAACCCTGACAAGAATGAAACATTCACTCCCCTGGTTTGGAAAATTCTCGGCGGATTGGCGGCAGAAGCCAAATACGATCTCGCCAGTCTCAAGACTCAAAAGATATTGGGCTCGGATGGAAAAATAAATCTCGATCAAATTAAAAATTGGCTCACTATCAATCGCGAGGAATTGAGTCGCGGCAGCACAATCGATGCTGCCAGCCTACGCTGGAGAGAAGAACCAACTCCAAAAAACATGAACGAGGTGGTGTGATTCGTTCGCTTGAATTTTCCATTGCAAATTTCTGAATGCTGCTGATTGCCATGTGTTGTTACGCCAACATTTTAATGGCAGTAAATAACGCAAAAAAACAAGGCTCTTGGCATGGAGCATGGGGCATGAAGGGTCATTGGTTCGGAGGGTCATTAAGTCGCTAAGTCTTTAAGCCATTAAGTCGTTGAGTGGATTTTCTAAAATCGTGCCGGTGCAAAGTAGTGGGTTAATTGAACTTACGGAAGGCTACAAATTTTTACAATTTTTAATTTTATAAATAAATCCTAAGTCCAAATTTTTAAAAATTAGAAATTGAAATTTATTTAAAAATTACAAAATTAAGAATTAAAAATTACCCTACAGAGACTTGAAAATTCGAAAATTTTGCACGGCTAAAACCTCGAATTAGTTTCGAGGCTTGTGTTAGTAATGTCCAAAATGTAGCGGGAAAATTGCCTCACTCCATTACTGAATATGAGGACTTAACCCAACCGAAGTTGAGTTTCGATCATAACTAGTGATTAGCGGCTAAAAGCCACTCACTAATTTAACTCCCTAGAAAGGAGGTGATCCATCCGCAGGTTCTCCTACGGATACCTTGTTACGACTTAGCCCCAATCAAGAGTTTCACCGTGGTCCCTCGTTACCGAGAGCCTTCGGGTGCCCCTCTCTTTCATGGCTTGACGGGCGGTGAGTACAAGACCCGGGAACACATTCACCGTATCATGGCTGATACACGGTTACTAGCGATTCCAACTTCATGGAGGCGAGTTGCAGCCTCCAATCCGAACTGAGGCCGGCTTTATCAGGATTGGCTCCCCCTCGCGGGTTGGCTACCCTTTGTACCGACCATTGTAGCACCGGTGTCGCCCAGAACATAAGGGCCATGCTGATCTGACGTCATCCACGCCTTCCTCCGGCTTAGGGCCGGCAGTCTCGTGTGAAAAAGTAACACACGACGTGGGTTGCGCTCGTTTACGGACTTAACCGAACACCTCAAGGCACGAGCTGACGACGACCATGCAGCACCTGTCACCGAGTTCTTTGCAGCACTCCCGTATTTCTACAGGATTCTCGGGATGTCAAGTCCTGGTAAGGTTCCTCGCTTATTATCGAATTAAACCCGATGCTCCACCGCTTGTGCGGGTCCCCGTCTATTCCTTTGAGTTTTAATCTTGCGATCGTACTCCCCAGGCGGATTACTTAACGCGTTAGCTTGGACTCGCAAAGGGATCGAATCCCTCGCAAATCGAGTAATCATAGTTTAGGGCGTGGACTACGGGGGTATCTAATCCCCTTCGCTCCCCACGCTTTCGTCCCTGACCGTCAGTGTCGACCCAGTACGCTGCCTTCGCGTTTGGTGTTCCTCCGATTATCTACGGATTTTACCCCTACAATCGGAATTCCACGTACCCCTGTCGAACTCTAGAAATACAGTTTCCGGAACGCTTTCAGAGTTAGGCTCTGAAATTTCACTCCAGACTTACATTTCCGGCTGCGGACGCTTTACGCCCAGTGATTCCGGATAACGCTTGCACCTCTCGTATTACCGCGGCTGCTGGCACGAGATTAGCCGGTGCTTATTCGTGTGGTTGACTCAAAAATTTGCTCCCACACAAAAGAGGTTTACATTCGTAAGAACTTCATCCCTCACGCGGTGTCGCTCCATCAGACTTTCGTCCATTGTGGAAGATTCTTTACTGCTGCCTCCCGTAGGAGTATGGGCCGTGTCTCAGTCCCATTCTGGCTGGTCGATCTCTCAATCCAGCTACCCGTCATTGTCTTGGTAAGCCATTACCTCACCAACAAACTGATAGGCCGCAGGCCCCTCCGATACCGATAAATCTTTACCCCGTAGGGACTATCGAGTATTAATCCGGATTTCTCCGAGCTATCCTCGAGTATCGGGCAGGTACCAACGTGTTACTCAGCCGTCTGCCGCTCCCAGCACCTCGTCTTCGACTCGGTAAATTCCAAATCCCAATTTCCAAATCCCAATAATTGGAATTTGGTGCTTGGAGGTTGGAGCTTACTTTTTCTGTCAAAGAAAAAGTGCTGGGCGCTCGACTTGCATGTATTAAACGCACCGCTAGCGTTCATCCTGAGCCAGGATCAAACTCTTCGTAAAAACGAATTGTTACTTACTCGAAAGTAAGAAACGCCTCGTAAAGAAAAGTTTGTGTCGGAACCGAAGTTCCAACAAAAATTTTAAATATAGATCCCCATTTTCATGGGGACATGTTTTCCGAACCATTCGGAATCCTTTTCCCGCTACATTTTGAATACTAACTTATATTTTTTGCCGAGAAATCAAGGAGCAACGCTCGCCTCTCAGGAAGAGCGCGCTAAAAAAGCCGATGGAGTTTAATCGCGTCGATTTGGAAAGTCAAATCTTTTTTTTGCTAAAATGTGGACATGCTTTCTAAAATTTTTTGGTCGCTGCTGATGCTCGCAGTCAGCCTCGGACTCATCATCAAAACCAAGCAAGTGAAAGATTTCACTGGCAACTTCAGCTTCGCTGAAAAATGGTTCGGCATCGGCGGAACCTACTCGTTTTTGAAATTGCTCGGCGTACTCATCATGGTCGCAACATTCCTCTGGCTCACCGGTACGATTGATCGCATCGTCCCCGACTTCCTGAAAAATCCCGGCATCACGGCACAATAATTTGGCAGGCAAAAGAATGACGCGTAAAATCCGCGAACTGGATCAGTAGTCCGCCACGGCGGACAGTCGGCTCCAGGCAAGAAGAAAATGGATCGGTAGCTCAGCTGGTAGAGCAGTCGGCTCTTAACCGAAAGGTCCTGGGTTCAATCCCCAGCCGATCCACCATTCTTCGCCCCGCCAAGCGGGAAGGTTTTGGATTGGTGATTGTGCTGGAGGTGAGAAGCCAGTCAGCACGAGCACCAATTAAAAAATAATCTTTCCGGCGCGCGCCGCAGTAAATGCGAAGCATTTGCGTCAATAAATATCAAACAAGCACAAACTCTGAGCCAGCTTCAATCCCCAGCCGATCCACCAAATAGTTGGTAGTTGGTAGAAAAAAACTAATTACTACAAACTAAAAACTATAAACTATTGGAGGCCACGCCCGGATTTGAACCGGGGAATGGCGGTTTTGCAAACCGCTGCCTTACCACTTGGCTACGTGGCCGGGATAGTTTTTAGTTAGTAGTTAATAGTTGATAGTTGATAGTTAATAGTTTGGTTTTTTTACGCACTGCCCTCCTTCGCCAAGGCTTCGGAGGACATTCTCCGCTAGCGCGGAGAATGGTGGAGCTGAGGGGATTCGAACCCCTGACCCCCTGCTTGCAAAGCAGGTGCTCTAGCCAACTGAGCTACAGCCCCATTTAGTTTTTAGTTTGTAGTCAATAGTTTGTAGAGCTACTACCAACTACAATCTACCAACTACCTACTTTAAAAGAGCCGGGGAATTTTACCCGAAAACTTTTAGCTTTGCTAAAATCACTTCACCAAATTTTCAATATTAAATCCAAAAATTTTAAATTGTTTGCCGGGGTGGTGAAATGGTAGACACGGGAGACTTAAAATCTCTTGAGGGTCAAACCTCGTGCGGGTTCAAGTCCCGCCCCCGGCACCAAAAACCAAGTTTTCGCCACAGGCGAAGTTTTGGTTTTTTGGCGTGGGGTGAACGCGAAATCGCAAAGGAACAAAACCAAAAAAAGCACGAGCGTGACGGCGCGCGCCGCGATGGAATTTTGTTTTTCGCAAAACTCGCAGCTAGCTTCAAGTCCCGCCCCCGGCACCAAAATTAAAATAAATTATTTTTGTCCGCCGCGAAGTTTTGGGGATTTTGGATGATGTAATCCCCCCAAAGGGGCCACTTCGTGGCGAATGCGATTTAATTCATCTTCATCACGAACGATGTGATCGTGAAATGATTTTTGCCAATGAAATTTCGTCAGCGTATCCCCGACCGATTTATTAATTCGCCGCGATGAAAATGTTTTAAACCCGCGAATAATTTCAGATAGACCGTGGTGTTTTGTTGGTCGTATTACAGGCGTATGCGTAGGGAATGGTTTGAAACCATTCCCTACCGGACAACCATTCCCTACCCGACAATCCCCCATCAAACCTAAATTATCAATCATCACGATTCCATGAAAATGATTCGGCATCACGCAAAATTCGTCCAACGCCAAATACGGATATTGCGCACCAAGCCATTCCCATTGTTCATGCACGATTTCCCCGCACGCATTCAAAATCATCGCGCCATTTTGAATTTCACCAAATGCGGACTGGCGATCGTGTGTGCAAATCGTCACGAAATATGCGCCGTCCGTAGAATAATCAAATTGTTTTAATCGTTGCGGTTTCCTGTTCGGATGATTTTTTTGGGCTGACATGAACTGAATAAATTTAACCTTCTAAATCACTCTAAATTATACTCACGATCCCCTATCGCCGTGCTGCCTTCAAAAGCAAGCGCGCAAAATCATTTCACGCTAAACTCCGCGCAGCGATCACAACGGATAACTTCAAAAAATTGAATGGTGTCCGTATCCTGCTTGGCGGGATTATCGACTACCCATTTAATTTTTTTTATGAATCCAGCTCCACAACAAACTTTTGACGGTCTCGGCATCGCGCCGGGAATGCTCGCTCGTCTCGACAGCTTGAAGTTCAAAATTCCGACACCAATCCAAATCAAAGCCATCCCGATTGCCATCGAAGGTAAAGATTTGATTGGCATCGCGCAGACCGGCACAGGCAAGACGCTCGCTTTCGGCGTGCCGCTGATTCAGCGACTCGCGGCAATGCCCGCGACGAGTCAAGGACTCGTGCTACTGCCGACGCGCGAACTCGCCGAGCAGGTGCAGATGAGCCTGAAACAAATCGCACCAAATCTCCCGCTCGCGCTCATCATCGGTGGTGCACCCGCACGGCTGCAAGTCGCCGCGCTGCGCCGCCAGCCAAAAATAATCATCGCGACACCGGGACGCTTGATCGACCTGATGCAAGAGCGCGTGGCGAATCTACACAATATCGCAATCCTGATCCTCGACGAAGCCGACCGCATGCTCGACATGGGCTTCGCGCCGCAGATTAAGAAAATTCTCGCAGAAGTGCCGAAGCAAAAACAAACGCTGCTTTTTTCCGCGACAATGCCGACTGAAATCGGCAAGCTCGCGACGCAGTACATGCAGCTGCCGCTGCGCATCGAAGTCGCCGTCTCCGGCACCGCGAGCGAAATCGTCGAGCAAGAAGTTTTCGTCGTGCCACGCGATCGCAAGACGCAGCTCCTCGAAAAAATCCTCACCGAATACCGCGGCACAATTTTAATTTTTTCCCGCACGAAACACGGCGCGCGCAAACTCGCAATTTTGATTCGCGAGATGGGACACACTGCCGATGAGATTCACGCCAATCGCAGCCTCGGTCAGAGACGCAGTGCGCTCGCAGGATTCAAGTCCGGTAAATACCGCATCCTCGTCGCGACCGACATCGCCGCACGCGGCATCGATGTGACAGGAATTGAGCTCGTGATTAATTATGATTTACCGGAAAATCCGGAAGACTATGTTCACCGCATCGGCCGCACCGGTCGCGCCGGTCATGCGGGCAAAGCGATTTCTTTCGCGGCGCCCGATCAAGCGCGTGATGTGAATGCCATCGAACGACTGATTCGCATCCGTCTGCCGCTCAGCAAAACTCCGACAGTACTTCCACCGCCACGCGTGATGCCGCCACAGTCACATGATCGTGCGATGCCGCCGCCGCGCCGCAGTAGTGGTGGTCGGAGCAGCAGTGGACGCAGCAGCAGTGCCGGTGGATTCCGCCGTCGCTAAAACTAAACCGGCAAAAATCGCACATTCTTATAACGCGAACCTCGAAGCTAATTCGAGGCTTGAGCTGTGGGGTAATTTTTAATTTTGTAATTTTTAAATAAATTTCAATTTCTAATTTTTAAAAATTTGTAGCCTTCCGTAAGTTTAATTAACCCACCACTTTGCACTGGCGTGATTTTAGAAAATCCACTGAATGACTCAACGACATGAAAATCAGCCAGCTTACGCAGGCGGATTTTCGGCGGAACTTAAAGACTTAAAGACTTAACAACCCTCCGAACCCACTGACCCATAACCTTCCGAACCTAATGACCACTGACCCTCCGAACCCATGTCCCATGTTGCTGAGTTTCGAGATTCGCGTTTAATAGTAAATTTCGATGACTAGCATTGCCCCGCTTACATGTCTGTTATCTGGATCCCCGCTTTCGCGGGGAAGACAAAAAGGAAGGTAATTCTAATCAGAGAAGTTTTGAGTTTTATTTGAAAATTCTCTCCATGTTCCATGTTCCATGCTTCATGCTTCATGTTGTTGGGTTTCGAGATCCGGGCTACTCAGCTATAAATCACGAATTCAATTCCGCGTGGCGCGATTTTTTGCGACGCACGAGCAGGACAATCACGGTGACGAGCAAGATCGCAATCACGACTCCCCCGCCGATTAGACCGAGTAAAATTAAGTCGATGGCGTTTGAGGAAAATTGGACTTCGGCTGTGAGCGGCGCATCGGCAAAACCGAAAGTCGCGGCCAGCTGCGCTGTGTAGTCACCACGCGGCACGGTTTTTTCTAACCACGGAATCGTAATCACCGCAGTCGAACCGGGCGCGATGTATGCGACATTGTCCGGAATTTGCGGCGAAGCGACGACTTCGTCGTACTCGTTGCGGATTTCAATCACGCCTTTTGGTCGTTCGAAAACATTGCCCGAATTGGTCAGCGTGAGCGAAAAGTCTGTCGCTTTTTCGAGCTGATTGATGACGAAAGAATCAAGCGTTAAACCTTCTTTGATCTCGACTTCCGTCGTCTGGGTGATCGTCGGCTGGTCGGCATAATCCAGCGTGAGCTTCGCGGTGAATTTACCAGGGCGCAGATTGTGATTCCATTCGCCTGTGAAAATGCGTTCACTGCCCGGCAAAACATTGCCGCCGCCGAGATTGAGCGGAATCGTATCCGCGACGACAACCGCACCCGAATCGTTATCGGCATAACTCGCGACTGCCGTAAGCACCTTGCCCGCAGCATCGGTGAGCGAAACTGAAGCGCGCGGTTTTTCGTGGACATTGCCGGCGTTTTGGAAATCGCAGCCGAAAATCAAACCTTTGTCGCTCAGAATTTTTTCATTCTTGAGCGCGAAATTTTTGACCGTACCGGAGTGAATTTCCTCACCACTGACTTTGATGAGAATAAGACTCGGTACAGCCGTTTGAATTTTGATGCCGGTCGTCTCTGTATCAGCGACAGTGGTATACGAAAGCGAAGCGTAACGACCGCCCGGCTCAGCACCATCCGGCACTGTGACTGTGAAATTCACGGATTTTTCGGAGCGCGGCGCTAGCGTGATGGCGTCTTGGTCAAAAGTAATCCAGCCGGAGATATTGCGCGGATCATCCGCTGCGAGATCCTCGACTATCGGATAGCCATCTTCGTCATTTTTCGTGTAAACCGTCAGCTCGGGTTTCACCGTGATTGGGACAGCCTCAGGATTGATGACACGAATCGTCGCCGTCACAGCCGCGCCGGGATCAATGTCAAGCTCGGTACGCACCGGCTTCACGCCAACCGCGAAAACTGTCGAGGCAGTGAGCACACAAGCGGCAAAGCTTGAAAGTGTGAGCGAGAAAGTTTTTGTGAGAGACATTTTAGCTTGTTAGATTATTAGATTATTGGAACATTTAATCATTGAATTATTAGAATGTTGGTAGCGCGACATAAGTAATCGTCCCCTCGTAAGTCCCAGCCGGAATGAGATAATCAACATTGAAAGCGTAATAAATCGTGTGCGTTTGGGAGTTCGTCGGACCGGCGTAGCCGACACCATTCGCCGTGCCATCGTAAAGCGCGAGATTCGCGGCCGTGCCAGCAGCGAAAGCCGCCGGCGTACCTTCCGTTTGTAGCTCGGTTTTGGTCTTAGAATTTTCGGTGGAATTGTAAGCGATGTAACCGAAACGATTTTCGGTTGATTCGGCATTGCCCGCCGTGATTACGGAAGTATTGCCAGCGTCAGTCCCATCGAGTTCTGCCAGCGCAGAATTTTCCGCACCGGCAAGCTTCGCCTGAATTTTGTAGCCTGTATTCGCATTGGTCTTGGCAGTGAGAATTGTTTTTTGGGAATAGTCCTCTCCGCTATCAACGGACGGATCGACATTGAGATCAACCGTCGCATCGTCAATCGTGAGCACGAGCGCCTCGGCGACTGTCGCGCGCACGCGAATGGAATTCGCCCAGCCGAGTGCAGCATAACCCGTCTCGAGCACTTGACCGGCGGAATTTTTCACAGCGATATTGAAAGCGTAATTGCCAGGTCGCACCGGCATTTGTAATTTATGTGTCGAACCAATGTTGAGTGTGACGGCTGCATTCGCATCCGCGAAAGCGCCATCAGCGGTGAGCGTGATCGTCTGCGCTGCCGTGTCAAAAGTCTCGGTCGCGGACAGCGAACCGGTCGACTCCAGTGTCGCGGAAACATCGCTCGCCGTGAGACTCGCGAAATTAGTGAAATCTTCCGGCACGGAAATCACAATCTGATCGCCAGATTGAATCACATGATCACCGCTTTCGAAAACGACTTGCACGCCCTGCGCGAGCTTGCGCACGGTCTCGCCGGCTTGGTGCGCCGCAGCAGTCGTCGCGGTGAAATTAAGTGTCGTCGCGCGTGTCATCGCGGAAATTGAATCAGCGGAAACAGTCGTGAGTGTGAGGACTTCATTGCCAATCAAAACGAGATCGCCACTCGCAAAGCCCGTCCCACTCGTGAGCGTCGCCGTCGTCGCGTCAGCGGCAAGATTGCTGGCAAGCGTCGTCGCGACTTCGGACGAGATCGTCGCAGTCGGTTTGCCGCTCGCGCCACTGCCCGTCAATTCGTCAGCCGCGGCAGCTGTCAAAGACAACGACGCGCCAAAAAATACGAGTGCGCTCGCGAGTGCGAGGAAGCGAGTGCGAAAATTGATTTTTTGAGTCATAAGTTTAGATTTTTATTGGAGCGGATTTTAATGATTTTTAAATTTAAGTCGAACTCGGCGATTTAAAACTCGACCGAGACACCGCTAAGTTCGAGATTGCTTTCATAATTACCTGCCCCTGTTAAATAATCGACCGCCGAGTGGAGATCAAGCGTGAAATTTTGCGTGCCCTGGCAGGCAGTCCCCACACAGGTGAAGACCGGTGTCGGAGTGACGAGATCGGTGAAGGCGGTCGCCGTCGCAGCACCGCCGCTCGTACCGGAATTATTATTGTCCCAACCGAAACCAGTCGTGCCATTCCAATTGGCAATCGTATCTGTCCCAAGTGTCAGCCAAGAATGCGGAGTCGCACCAATCGCGAAGCTCGCGGCATTCGTCGTGATCTCAATCACGGTCGAATCATCAGCACCCGCACTGACCGACGGATCAAGCGTGAGATCGAGATTCGCCGGAGTCAGCGTGAATCTGAAAACCTCGCGCTCAGTCACTGTAAATGTGCGATCCGCGAGTGCTGTGGTACAGCCGTCAAAATTCGCAATGACTGTGTAATCGCCCGCACGATCACCGAGCGTGAGCGAGACCGAAGCGTAACCATCCGCATCCGTCGTCACAGTTTTGACAATCTCAGTCCCGCCGAAAGTCGTGCCAAATGAACCATTCGTGAGAAGCTGTCCCGCTGCCGTCGGACTCTCCGGTACAGAGTAAAGCGTGAATGTCACCTCAGTCTCATCAGCCCCGGCGAAAGTCTCGCCAGATTCCAGACCATCACCGACGCGGACTTTCAATTCTGTCGGCAGCGCCTCGTCGATACCCCCGAGCTGATTATTGCCTTCGACGATGTGGAGCGTGTCGAGATTAATTTCAGAGACCACATACTCGTCCGCACCAATATCCCAAGTTCCAGTTCTGGTTTCTTTGTCCAAATCTTCGCCGAAGGCGAAAGTCGCATCAGCTGAAAGATTAGTACCATGATCTTTGGCGACGGTATCTGTGCTAGCGAGATGATAACCATCCGCCGCGAAAGTCACGCCAGAAGTAGCGTTGGTGGTTTGGTTGATTATTTCCGTACCAAGACCGCCAGAATCGTAAATATTATAACTCGTGTTATCCTGAACAATGCTATTTGTAATATTTGCCGTAGTGGTATATCCAGCGTGCTGTGATCTAACTGTGATACCGATACCATTATTTTTTGATGTGCAGTTATAAACATAAGTCGTATTGCTTCCAGTTGTACCACTTGAATATAAAACAATTCCACCAGATTGAGTATTAGCTCCGCCAGAACACCCAGTCACAAAACTATTGATTATTTTTGCTCCATTACTATAAGCTCCCAATCCAGTATAAATCCCTGTTCCATTAGAATGACAGTCATAGGCTGTACAGCCGATTATAGATTGATAACTAAATCCGTTTACAGTATATATTCCGAACGCATAAGAATTAGCAAAAGTTGTAACAGCTTTTACGGCAATATCTTGAGCACTTGCATAATTCTCGCTTAAAGAAATGATAAAAACTGCGGCAGTAGATGAAGAAACTTCAAACCTCACCCCACTCGTCGGCGTACCTCTCTGTCCGTCAGCTGCACGGACGACTCGGTAAAAGCTGCTAGTGGTCGTCGCACCTGCCATGGCAATGGAGTCATTGTACGGCGCGGCATCGTCATAGGCAGTCAGGACGAAACCAGTCTTGAGCGCTGTGCCAGATGGGATAGTCCCGGAGATATCAGAGACAGTCAAAGATACGCCTGGTGTCACACCTGTGATCGTGAGAATTTGACCGGCGACTGAGACAGTCGATTCATTGAGCACGGCGTTGTCGAAGAGCGTGGTGCTGGCGATGTAGAGCGTATTGCCCGAGCTGGCCTGATCTGTCGTCGTGACAGAAGATAAATTAACATCGGTCAAATCTTCCCAAGCCGCGAGCGATTGGAAAGTCCTGCCCGCTGCCAGTGTGCCGTAAGTGTGGACAGTGTAAGCCAGCGGCAGACGACGAGCTGAAGCCGACGAGCGGAAGACAGCCGAGACGGAGACATCTGCTGTCACACTCGCATCTGTCCTCGCGGCAGTCGTCACTCCATCCGACCAGCCGACGAAGTAGTAGCCAGTACTCGCGACAGCCGTCACAGCCGTGCCAGACGCACCATCGGCGACTGTTTGCGGTGAAGTACCGGTAATCGAGCCGCCTGCTCCGGCTGTATAGGTGAGCGTATGGGAAGAAACTTTGGTCGTATTCGCACTCGTGTAAGTCGTGGAGTTGCCAGTGACATCTTTGACCGTGTATTGGAATTGGTAGCAGTAGCCCGCTGGAGCAGTGACATTGTAGGTCGTCGCGTTGTAAGTCTCGGTCGCACCAGTATCTAGCCAGTCGCCTGCGAAGGCAGCGCAAGTGCCAGCCGTCAGGACAGCAGAACGGTATCGGAGTGTGTAGTCGGAATCAGTCGTACCCAATCCGCTACCTGCGTCCGTGCCAACTGAGACCGTGACTGGAATCGTAGTCGAAGTTTGGGCGCTGTCGGAATGTGTGACTGAACCGCCCGTCGGAGCAGTCTTGTCGTATTTGACTGTGAAGACGCGCTCTGTACCCCAGACACCCGAGCCAGTCTGTGGTCTGACATGGAGATAAGAAGTGCCTTCGGTGAGAGCGACGGCGTCGAGGTAGGCGTTCACAGTCGAAGTACCACGGGCGTATTCGGCAGCAATCTCAGCTGCGGTAAGCGCACGATTGAATATCTTGACTTCGTCGATGGAGCCGTTGAAGGCATAGGTTGAAGCGTCCGGGGAATACGACCCAATATCAAATAAGTATGTGGTATTAGGGCGAGCACCCTGAGCTACTGTCGCCTGCAGAACTCCGTCAATGTAGAAGTAAGTATTCGTGCCATTGTGAATAGCTAGGAGGTGGTACCACTGACCGACGACTGGAGTAGTCGTGCCCGAAGCGCAAACCCAAGCACTACCATTGTAAGTAGCGAAACCAAAACGATTGGCTGTGCAATTGGTGGCAGCAAAACTGTAAGATAACCAATACTCACCCGACTTTCCAGCAATAATATCATTTATGCCGGCAGAGTTTATTTTCACCCAAGTGGAGAGGGTGATTATCGAAGGAGAGAGCACATCGCTGTCGGGTACAGTCACATAATCATTCAATCCGTCGAAGCTACCGGCACTGCCAATCTTGCCGCTCGTCGTGAAGGTCGCACCTGAGGCTGTGCCAGTATTGGTACCGGCTGAGTCAGCCCAAGTATTGTCCATCTTCCACCAGGAGACGAGACCTGTGCTTAATGAGTCGAAACCATCAAGCGCATTGCTGACAGTTGAATTCAGTGCGTAGTAGAAATTATCATCACTCGCACTCGCTGGATCAGTCCAGCTGAATGACGCGAGATCGTCACTGCCGATGGCAGCCGCTCCGAACCAAGTGTCCGAAGTGAGCGAAGTGCGGTCTGAGCTCGAAGCACCAGCGTCGATGGCGACGATATCTGGATTCGGGGCGAAAGTAGCCGAAACTGAGATATCTACAACCACACTAGCATCTGTCCTCGCGGCAGTCGTCACTCCATCCGACCAGCCGACGAAGTAGTAGCCTGTGTCTGGGACAGCTGTGACAGCTGTGCCGGAGGCACCATCAGCGACTGTCTGTGGCGAAGTGCCGGTGACAGAGCCGCCTGCTCCGGCTGTATAGGTGAGAGTGTGAGAAGCAATCTTGGTCGTATTCGCACTCGTGTAAGTCGTGGAATTACCGAGGACATCTTTGACTGTGTATTGGAATTGGTAGCAGTAGCCGGTCGGAGCAGTCACGCTGTAAGTCGTCGCCGCAGCGGTCTCAGTAGCACCGGAGTCTAGCCAGTCGCCGCTGAATGCAGCGCAAGTGCCAGCGGTCAGGACGGCAGAACGGTATCGGAGTGTGTAGTCGGAATCAGTCGTGGACATGCCGCTCGTCGCGTCCGTGCCAGTGGAAACCGTGACTGCAATCGTGGTCGAAGTTTGGACACTGTCGGAATGCGTGACAGAGCCACCCGTCGGAGCAGTCTTGTCATATTTGACTGTGAAAATCCGCTCTGTACCCCAGACACCCGAGCCAGTCTGTGGGCGGACATGGAGATAAGAAGTGCCTTCGGTGAGAGAGATGGAATCGAGGTAGGCGTTCACAGTCGAAGTACCACGGGCGTATTCGGCAGCAATCTCAGTCGCAGTGAGCGCGCGGTTGAAGATTTTGACTTCGTCGATGGAGCCGTTGAAATTCTTATAAGCAGCATAATTAGCAATCTCTAATGGATTCGCACTTGCTGACAATGCCAAGGCTGACGACCAAGCATCCGTCTGAACACCATTTTTGTAGGCAGTGAAATTCGATCCTTCTCTTTTCACAGTAAAATAATTCCAAGTATTAAGAGTGACTGAACCCAACGATTTAGCGCTAGCGACATCCCAATTAGTCACACTATGCATATAAATCAATAGATTCGCACCACCGCTACTATATCCAAGTAAAAATGCTGGATAAGATATGACTCCCTCTCTAGCCATAGCTGATGCTCCCAAAATATTGTTTGTTCTGTTCTCCCACCATGAAATAGAGAAGTTATTTGCCCCAAAATCAAAATCAGCGGCATCTGGAATAGAAATATAATCTCCTGAACCGTCGAAACTACCAGCACTCGCGATCTTGCCACTCGTAGTGAAGGTCGCACCACCAGCGGCAGTGCCAGTATTCGTGCCTGCTGAGTCCGTCCAGTCACCATCCATTTGCCACCAAGAAATGAGACTGGAATCGCGCGAATCGTAGTAGAAATTATCATCACTTGCGGAATTCGGATCCGTCCAGCTGAATGACGCGAGATCGTCACTGCCGATGGCAGCCGCAGAGAACCAGGTATCGGAAGTGAGTGAAGTGCGGTCAGCGTCGGAAGCACCCGCGTCGATGGCGACGATGTCGGGGTTTGGGGCGAAAGTAGCCGAGACTGAGACATCTGCGACCACACTGGTATCTGTCCTCGCGGCAGTCGTGACTCCATCCGACCAGCCGACGAAGTAGTAGCCTGTGTCTGGGACAGCCGTGACTGCAGTGCCGGACGCACCATCGGCGACTGTTTGAGGTGAAGTACCTGTAATCGAGCCGCCTGCTCCGGCAGTATAGGTGAGAGTATGGGAAGCAACCTTGGTCGTATTGGCACTCGTGTAAGTCGTGGTATTCCCGAGGACATCTTTGACTGTGTATTGGAATTGGTAGCAGTAGCCGGTCGGAGCTGTCACGCTGTAAGTCGTCGCGTTGTAAGTCTCAGTCGCACCGGTATCTAGCCAGTCGCCGTAAGTTCCGCAGCCCGCTGAGGACAGAGCAGCGCTGCGGTAATTGAGTGTGTAGTCGGAATCAGTCGTACTCAATCCGCTGCCTGCATCTGTGCCGCGGCTGACCGTCACTGGAATCGTGGTCGAAGTTTGAGCGCCATTCAAATGTGTGACTGAGCCGCCAGCTGGAGCAGTCTTGTCGTATTTGACTGTGAAGATCCGCTCTGTACCCCAGACACCCGAGCCAGTCTGTGGTCTGACATGGAGATAAGAAGTGCCTTCGGAGAGGGTGACGGAGTCGAGGTAGGGAGTGGCGATCGATGTTGCCGGGATAGCAACATCGTCGAGATAGACAGTCGCCGCCGAGGAATTCATCACGCGGAAACTCATACGATCGACCGCATCGATGGATGCATCCGTGACACCGCTAATATCCCAGGTCGTCCTTTCCCAAGTATTGGCACTGGAGATAGTGATGATTTTTTCTGGGACGGTGCGCACTTGCACTCCGCTCATGGCTACCGCAACAAGATAAAATGCCCCGCTCGTACCCCAATTTTGGGCAGCAGAATAGTCTCCACTCCGAGCATAATAACCTGGCGTGCTGCTGCCATAAATAATATTATTCGCATAAGCAGTGATAAAATAAGTTTTGGCCTCATCGATATCATAGTCCATCCAGTCGGAATACTGAGTTCCCGCAGCTGCGATGGTCACGCTTTGTGAGCCGCTGAATTTAATCGGTTTCCATGTACCCGCCACACAGTTCTGTGTAGCTGCATCGCGCTCACAAATCGTCCAACCGCTGTAAGTACTGGAAGTGCTGGCGGATGCCTTCGCGCTGATGCGAAATTGGTTGCCCGAAGTCGAGATTTCACTCGCGTCAACTACATTGCGGAAAGAGTACTGCCAAGAATTTTGGCTTGTTGTCAGGCTCTTACTCCAAGTGCTGACTCCCGCCATCGCGTCTTCCCAGATGTGCCACTTGATGATGTTGCCCGTGACACTGGAGTAAGCACTCGTAGCGATATTGCCTAAAGCAGAAAGATTCTGTGGTGTGGTGAATGAACGGCTGATGGATTCATTGTTGCCATTCGTCACAGCTGAGACGAGTTTGGCTGAGCCGATACCTTCGTCTTTGGTTGTGGTTTCGTTGGAGAGCGCGAGATTGGTCGCATTCGTACTCGTCCAATTCGTCGTAGCTGAGTCGAGAGAGTCAAGTGGGAAGAAAAACTCGCCCAGATTGTCCGCAGTCGTATTAAGTTCGTAGTAGAAAGTATCATCACTCGCGCTCGCTGGATCCGTCCAGGAGAAGGACGCCGCGTCATCACCGCCGATGGCAGCCGCTCCGAACCAGGTATCCGAAGTGAGCGAAGTGCGGTCAGCGTCGGAAGCACCCGCGTCGATGGCGACGATGTCTGAAGTGCTTTCGACTTTGGTCGTATTCGCACTCGTGTAAGTCGTGGAATTGCCGATGGCATCTTTGACCGTGTACTGGAATTGGTAGCAGTAGCCCATCGGAGCGGTGACATTGTAAGTCGTCGCCGCAGCGGTCTCGTCGGCAGCTGTATCTGTCCAGTCGCCGTAAGTTCCGCAGCCCGCCGAGGACAAAGCAGCCGAGCGATAATTTAGCGTGTAGTCGGAATCAGTCGTGGACATTCCGCTCGTCGCGTCTGTACCGACAGAGACCGTCACTGGAATCGTAGTCGAAGTTTGGGCACTGTCGGAATGTGTGACTGAGCCACCGGTCGGACCGGTCTTGTCATATTTGACTGTGAAGACTCGCTCTGTGCCCCAGACACCCGAGCCGGTCTGTGGGCGGACATGGAGGTAGGAGGTGCCTTCGGAGAGAGAGATGGAGTCGAGGTAGGGAGTGGTGGTTGAAAGTGTGTATGCAGTGATAGTGAGCGAACCATTGGCAGCAGCAACCGCACCAGCACCCTGTGTCGTCGAAGCACTTGTGAGAGAAGAGCTGAGATAGCTAGATCCGCCGCCGCCGCCGCCAGAACCGGTTCCGCCGCCGCCGCCATATAATCCGCCGCCGCCGCCGCCGCCGCCGTAAGTTTGATAACCGATACCGACACCTCCCGCTCCAGAACTACCACCAACACTTCCACCAGTAGTTTGTGTTCCGCCAGTTCCTTTTGTGCCATAAGAAGATATATAGCCTCCGTCACTTCCGCTTGCACCACCACCAGCACCACCTACTGAAGAAAGCCCCCCATCACCACCTCCTCCTCCACCACCGGCAATAAGCATTGGAGTCCCTCCCGCAAAGGTATTATAACCAGAAAACCATGTCATGCCACCCCCTCCGCCTCCAGCGTATTGAGTGCTTGTCCCGCCAGTAGCACCACCTCCATATCCACCAACACCAGGTACATTGTAGGGACTTACAACATCTCTTCCGGCACCTCCAACGACAATGTAGTAGGTTGCACCAGGAGTTACAGAAATTGTACCCGTACTTAAACCACCAGCACCTCCGTCGCCAGAACCAGGCATATGACCACCACCTGCACCTCTTCCTGTTATCGTGATGCTCGTCACACCAGCCGGGACAGTGTAGCTTTGGACAGCACCCGTGTACGCGAAATTAGTCGTACTTGTTATTGTTGTCGCCGACATCACGCTATCGCTAAAAGTCGCATTCAGCGTGTAATAAAAATTATCATCACTCGCGGAAGCTGGATCCGTCCAGCTGAATGACGCGAGATCATCACTGCCGATGGCAGCGGCGCCGAACCAGGTGTCCGAAGTGAGCGATGTGCGGTCAGCGTCGGAAGCACCCGCGTCGATGGCGACGATATCGGGAGTTAATTCGAAGTTAGCAGTGACTGAGATATCAGCTGTGACATTCGTATCAGTGCGCGGATTTTGCGTCGAGCCATCCGACCAAGCGGCGAAACCATAACCAGTATCAGGGACGGCTGTGACGGCAGTGCCGGATGCGCCATAATTCACTGTCTGGGGGGAAGTGCCGGTGATCGAGCCACCTGCTCCGGCTGTGTAGGTGAGCGTGAGTGGGTAGACATAGCTGATGTGTAGAACCGGCGGCGTCGTCCCCTCGCGACTGTTGTAAGTGTCTGTGAAGGCAGATTTCCCATCAACCAAATAGCCCAAAATCAAGGTTGCCCCGTTATTGACATAGGTCGGCGTGAAAGCGGCGCCGTTATCGAGATAAATAGAATAATAAGTGTTCCGATCATTAAATTCTTTGATCAATCCATCGCTGGCACTCCCGAGCACATTCCAGGTCTCTGTCGTTCGCGCCGCAGTCGTGACTGTGGAAAGCACACTGCCATAGCTGCCACCCGTGAAGACACTGACGGCGCTAGCCTCGTTCCAAGTTTGATTGATAAATCTTCGGGCATTCACTGTAGAAGCGAGGTCTACCACCGCGAGATCGATTCGATTGTCGGTCAGTGTGAGACTGGCACTTTGGATTGTCGCATTACTCGGGATGGTGGAAATATCGAACTTGAGATAAGCGCGACCCGTACCTCTATCGGCCGTGCAAGTGCCATCCGAACACAGACTCACATCCGGAGCCTGATTGATATTCAGATCCGGATCCAGCACGAGTGGGAAAGCTCCAGCGTCACTCGCCATCCAGCCGTAGTCGAGTGTGATTTCGAGGTAATAATTACCTTGCTCATTTTTGAGCGCACTGCCGACTTGATAAGTTCGCTGAATCTGGTCGTAGATGAAAGGCTGAGAAGTGGAGAACAGATTTTGACCGTCCTGCTTGAAGAAAATTTGGTCATTGTGCATCTCCGGGATGACACCCTCCGGCACGCTGATCTTCGTCCGCAGGACGACCTTGCCCTTGAAGTGGTCCGGCTCGCTGACTTCTCCGAGGACAGCGAGATTGTTGAAGAATAATTCTTCCTTGACGCCATTTTTCGTCGAGTGGTATTTCAGATCGACGCCCGGGAAGATATTTCTGAATTTGCTTGATTTGTACGAATGCACGATGTCCCCCGCCTGCGCCTCGGCTAAAGTAATGGACCGATTGGGATCCTGGTAAGTAATGTCCTGCAGCGAAAAACTAAATTCTTTGCCGTCTTTGACATACCGAATGATGTTTTTGTTTTCCGCATCCGAGCCGACGAAAATATCGTAAGGTTTGACTTGATACTGTTTGCCGGCTTTCGCCTTGTCCTGAGCAAGCGTCTCCGGCTGAGCCAGATAATCATCGACTTTCTCCCACTCGCCATCGATCTCGATATTTTCCGGCGTCGAGTAAATCAAAACTTCCCTCGTTCCATCTCCGTTGTCATAAGTATCGGTATTCGCCGTTTGCTTGATGAGTTTGCGCGTTTCCTTGTCTGACTTGGGCGCATTATTCTTCGCAGCTTCTTCGGCGGCATTTTTAGCCTCTTTGATTTTTACCGCATCATTATCGTAAGCATAATCTGCTTCCGTCCAAGTCCGATTGAGATTGAAATCTCGGTCGATTTCCAGTGTCGCGCCAGATACGCGTTTGGCCTTCAGGACATCGAGCATGAAGCGTTCCATCCAAACACCTTTTTCTATTTTTACCTCCACTTGATCCAAGTCCAAACTACGAGCTAATTCTAGAAAATTCTCAGAAATTTTAATCATGATTTCTGACCATAATTTTTCAGAAATATCTATATTTATAAACAAAAATAAACTAGATGCTTTATCTTGATACGCTAATCCACCGGTTACGGCGACCATTTTGCCGTCTAGATCCAGCACGCGGATGTAGATATTTTCTGTACCGTATTTATCGACGAAAGCTTGGTAGCCTTTGAGGATTTCCCAAGTACTTGTTTGGTGCGGTAGATCACACCAAACACCTTTTTTTAAGCCTTTATTGTAGAGCTCGACCACCGCCGGCAAGTCGCTGACTTTGGCGTCGCGAATCTTGATTCGCTTCAGATCGTCGCGCGTGATCTTGGCCAATCCTTCTGTAGCCGAAGTATCTTTGTATTTCGCCAAGATGTAATTGGCATCCGCGTCGATATTGATCTGATCAATCGCCGGTCCTTCCGTCGGCACCGCATCGTAAGCTTCGGTCGGCGGAGTGAAATCCTTGGTCCAGCGCGCGATGCCTTTCGAGATGCGCAGCTCGTCGAGATAGCCGTTGAAGAAGTAGTTATTTTCTTCGCCGCCAATCGTGAGCGCGACTGCGTCATTGTAAATAGCCGCATCGGAAGTCATTGAGCCACTCGCGCTGCCATTGATGTAGAGCGCGAAGTCCGCACCATTGCGTACCAAGGCGAAATGATTCCACTCGTTGATTGGCAAGGCAGTCGTGCTGGTGAAATTAATCGCCCAGGCTGAAGCATTGTCATCGTCCGCGATGAATTGCAATTTGTTTTCAGCAGTGACGATCAGGTTGAAACCATTGAAACCATCGACTGTCCGGTGCGCGAGGATGGAAGCACCTTGCGTGGTAGCTGGCAGATTGATCCAGCCGTCGATGGTGAAATTAGCGTCGCCGAAATTCCAATCGTCCGCATCCGCTAAAACAAGTACATCGCCCGCACCATCGAAACGCAAGGCAGTGGCGCCGAATTTTTGCGCCTCGGTCGCAGCGTGTGTATCGCCATTCACGGTAATCGTGTGCGCCGAGAGCGAAGCATCTGCGAAAGTCGTCGCGCCATCCGTCTCGCCCGACTGAATGAGTAATTTTGTGTAGGAGTCATTCCCGCCGGGAGTTTTCTCCAGATCAATCGGATTGTCTGGAGTCGTCTCAGGATCGAGATTGGCGAGCGGATTGGCGTAGGCAATCGTGCTGCTCGCGCTCGGTGTGAATAGCGGCGCATGTCCATTCGCCAAGAAAGCGGAAATCCAAGTCCGCGCGCTGGCAGTGGAATTTTTGCCAGCCGCGACATTCGCGACGATGCGCAAAGTATGGAGCGCGTCGGTCAAGCCGGTCGCCAAAGATTTGATCTTATCGATCTCCGTGGTTTTGCTCGCATCGACGAGCAGGCTTTTTTCAGCGCGCGTGCCTTCGTCCAGGACGAATTGCGTGACACCACCGCTGTCGAGTGCTTGGTCGAGCACGGCGGAAATTTCGGTCCCGCGCAATTTCGCGAACGCCGTCTGTCCGAGCACTGTCGTAGTTTTGTCAGAATCAGTGCCGAGCTTCGCCCAACCCTGATCCGTAGCATTCGCCTCGTCGAGGAAGAAAATCGAACTCTCCGCATCGCTGGAATCGCGTTCGACCGCATCACCGGCGAAATTGTATTTGATGAAAAGGTCTGAATTCCGAGCCGGAGCTTGCGCGAGTGTCACCGCGCCAGCAATCTCGACAATCGTCCGATCGCCGAAGTCGCCCGCGACCGTGCCGTCGATGCCGCGTTTCAAATTCGAGAAAGTCCCGCCGGAGTATTCTCCGAAATAAACTTTCTCGCGCTTGAACTGCGCGGACGGATTGCCGAGCCAGAGAAATCCACTACTCGGAATTTGGTCGGCTGCGACGATCGAATCAACTCTGAATGAAGTGGCAGTGGCAGAAATTCCCTCAGGCGCCTTGATCCGGGCGAATGAACCGGCTTGCGCCGCTGCGACAGCAACGGCGACTCCATCGACATAAGCCTCGACGGAATTCGCAAGCGGATAACTTTCGTAAATCTGGAAAATAAAATCCGCGGCTGATTCTGCCCACTCCGTACCTTTGATTTCGGCTGTTCCGCCGACGAAACTTGGCGCACTCGCATCCGCAGCCCACACAATATAATTCGAGGCGGAAGATGGGAAAGCGCTTTCGAGGACCAAGTGATAAGCCGTGCCAGCCGTGAGACTCGGCGGTGTCGCGAAATTGAAATTCACCCACTCGTAATCCCGAGTGGAAAGCGCGTCCACTGCGAAGCTCACCGCCGCGCCATTCGCGACAGTCGTGCCACTCGGCAAACCAGCCGCATCCGTCTGGATCGAGAGCGCGATGTCGCCGCTCGGTGCGCCGACTTTCCGGAGCCAGAGACCGACTGCCGGAATCGCACCGTCCGCAGCGAGTCGGAATTCCTGCGCGAGCGCAGCATTAGTATTCGTAGCGAAATCTGTGTCCCGATTCGTCGGCGCGTAATTTTTCGCCGGCAAAACTTGGGACTTGAGTGCTCCCCGCTCGAGCGCGAAGGTCGTCTTCGCACCATCGGTGGAATTGATCGTCGTATCTGTGTCAATCTTCGTGCCCAAAATTTGCTCTGTTTTGGTAGCGCGCGAATTCGCCGCCAGCCAAACTTGCGAGTCCGGCGCGGCGAATGAGCCGAGCGCTGCTCCACCATCGGTGAAAGCATTGGCGTAAATCGCGAAGTCAAAAATCGAGCCAGCGAAAGCAGCCGTCGCATCCGGCGTCGCGTCATTGCCGAGAATAATTTGGGAATGCTGGCTCGACGAGAAATTCTGCGAAATTTTTTCTGCAATCTTTTGACCGTTCAAATAAAGACTCAGGCTGAAAGTCGTCGCAGTCGGCTGCCACCAACGCGCGAGGATGTGATTCGCCGCAGTCGCGGAATAATTCGCCGCGAAGTCAGCGTCCGTAATCGAGATTGCCGCACTCGCATTTTGAAATTCGAACTCGAGCGCACTGGCAGAATCCATGTAAATTCGCGCGCCATTGTCACCTGAGTCATCGCGCGTATCGAGGAAATAATCCCCGTCCGCGAGCGCACCCGTCGCCCAGAATTCGAGCGTACCTGCATTTTGGACTTCGGAGATATTGCCTTTGTCGGGGAAAGTTAGACCATTCGGGAATTGAGCGAAATCAGGCGAAATCACATGATCGACTAGACGAGAATTCATGGAGAGCGCATTGCTCGTAACTGAACTCGTCGAATTTGATTCGATGAATTTCGGAACGATGAGTGCGGCAGTCGCGCTGAGATTTTTGACACCGGAATTTTCAATCTGGATGGTGTGCTCTTTTGCGATCAAATTTGTCGCGACGAGGAAACGCTGATCACGCGCGGCAGTCGGCGCGAAGGTATCGACCTCGGTCGTGATTTCGCTCGGCGTGCCGCCGTCAATCGTGATTTGCGCGATGCCGCGATTCGGACCTGTGTCGAGTCCAGCGATGATTTCCGTCGCGGCGGAAGTCACTGCCAGCGGTGAATTATTGGCGGAAGTGTAAATCGCCGCGACCTCAGCCGCAGTCAGCGGTCGTGCGAAGAGTGCGAGCTCGTCAATTTTGCCGTCGAAGAAAGTCGTTTTTTTACCTATTTTCAAAGCACTCGCCGTGAATGGTGTCGCGGTGGTCACCACGATATGGTGCCAAGCATTTCTGGAAATTTCCGTACCTTCGGTGCCATCGATGAAGATGGTCGGCGAATCAAAACCCGTCGCAATCAGCTGGCGGCTCACGATGGAGAGCGCGTGCGTCCCGCCATCGAAGTCGATGATATCGCGCGAAACGGTGTCCGCGAAAATCCAAAAACTCACCGCGTTCACCGGTTGCGCAATCGCGCCGGCATTGAGAGAGTCATCACTGCCATCGAAAATCGCCGCCTTGGCGAAACGACCGTCGATGAAGGTCGTGCCACCGCTCGCAGTCGCATCCGACGCAGAGAAAGCTGAGTCTGTGAAATCGCCGTCCATTTTCCAGAAGCCGGCGAGATCTTGTGAATTCACGATACCGCTCAGCTGACCGAGCGGATCACCGGTGAATTCCAAGTTTGTGACAGAGCCAACTTTGGCAGCGTCCAATTTCGCTGAACCAGCGAGCGAGCCGATGCGGTCATTCGCGGAATTCACGAGCGGCGCGTTGAATAACAATGAAGACTCACTCGTTGCGTTAGCCTCGATTTTTTGCGTATGCGCCTGACCGACCGACGGAATGGTGGAACTGAAGAGACCGAAAATTTCCGAGTCGAGCAAAACATAATTCCAAATCTGCGACTCAGCGAGAGTACCCGCGAAATAAGTGTCAGCCGCAGTCAGAGTCGCCGCTGAGCGCGTGCCACATTTACCGAAAGTAATTTGTGTGTCGGCAGCGGTGAGTGGCTGCGCCGTCCACTTCGAGCTCTGAAGCGTCTTCGTGCCATTCACGAAAAGCTTCACACCCGCTTCCGCGTCGAAACTCGCGGTGAGGTGCAGACTTTCGTGAGCGACGAAAGTTTGCTCGGCAGATGCCACTTTTACAGTCGTGAAGTCATCGCCGTCCCACATTTCGAATTTGAATTTGTCATCCGCTCCGTCGAAGTAAAGCCGCGCGAGACCATTGTCGAAAATGAAGTGTTTGGCAGTGTCAGTGTCCGCAGCGAAATCCGGCGCAAGCCAGATCGAGAGCGAACCCCGTTTGACAGTCCCATCCGGATTCGTCGGGAAATTATCGAGCGATGCGAAAGTCGCGACCTCGGCGTTCTTCGCATTGAAATTGAGTCCGCGCGCCGCGCGACCATTGATGAGAATTCCATCCGGTGAAAGCTGGAAATTCTCGGTCGTGACGGCAGTAGCGACAGCCGGCGTGAATGAAAGCTCGTGGCTGTCAGCCGAGAAATCTGTGACGAAGACGACTGCACCCGCATTCGGACCGGAGGTAAATGTGAGTGCCGCGCCCTGCCAAAAATCGTCGGCTTGCGTGAGTGCGGCAGCGGTCAGAGTCGTCGTGCTGCCCGAGTCAGCAGTCGAGGCAATTCCCGTGCCAGCAATTTCAGATCCACTCGCGTGCGCTTCGAAATAAGCGAGCGCGAAACGGAAATTCGCGGCAGCACTGGAATCAAAGCGTGGATTCGTCTTGGCAGTCAGCTCGAGCTCGACATCGTGAGTCGAGTTGCGTAAGCCCGTCGCGAGTAAAACTTTTTGTGAGTCGGCGGCAGCCGCCGCGAAAGTGTCAATTTCGTTGGAAATTTCATGGTCAGTGTTTTTGTCAATCGTGACGCGCAGCACTCCCCCGGCTGGTGAGAAATTCAGACCGGCAAAAATTTCGGTCGCAGCCGCAGTCGTAAATTTGATTTTTGAAGCAATCGAATTCGAACGCAGCGAATCAGCTGCCTCCGTCCAGTCTCCAGAGTTGGCGATTGCGTCGCCGAGAAACTCAGCCCCATTTGCGTCAATCGCAATGATTTGTGAACTCACGGCACCAGTCCGTTCGCCTGAGGTATCCTCCACCCCGCGGTTAATTGAACCCGCGACATTGGTCTGTGAATACTCGCCGTTCGGATTTCCCTGCGCGAAATTGGGAGCGAAAGTGCGCGCGCCGCGATTCACCAAAGTGACATAAGTCGACGGATCGACATCGATTGGGAAAGTTAATTCCAAGCCGTTTGCGAGCGTAAGCGTCTTGGGTAAAGCGTTTAAGTCAACATTCGCAGCAGCGGCAACTACATCTGACTGCAAAAGATCCGCGCTCAAATTAGTGGCGTCTGTTTGCAGCTCGGCTTCCGACTCGGCGGCAGGAACTTCCGACTGGACTGGCGCAGGCTCGACTGTGACAGGCTCGTCTGATTTCGGATCTTCGATGACTTGAATGTCGTTGGCAGGAATTTCGTTGTCAATTGTCGCAGCAGGCTCGGTCGTCGCGTCAGTTTTTTCCGTCGGCGAAACTTCAGCCTCCGGTGAAATTTCCGGATTCGCACTTTCGGTTGTGCCAACTTCGACTTCAGCTGTCGGAGTCTCCTCGGGTGTCGACTCAATGTTCTCGGTAGTCGCGTCCATCGCAGGTTCAACACTTGTACCAGCTTCGACTTCAGCTGTCGGAACTTCCTCTATGACGGTGTCTGAAATCGGTGCCGAGATAACTTCATCGACAATTTCATTCGAAATTACTTCTTCAAACGATTCACGAACTTCCGTGTTCTCACTTTGCGGTTTGGCGGTATCAATCACGAGTCGCAATTTGTAACGGCGGACGATCGAACCATCCGAACGCTCGTCTTCCTCAGAAATTTGATTCGACTGAGCGAAAAGCTGCTGCTCGGTCAAAACTGTAATTTCCGCGTCAGTAGCAATTTTGATGCGTTCCTCAGGCGTAGTTTTTGGCGCAAAAAATTTATTAATTTCACTCTCCTCAATCACCATAATTTCAGACTCCAGCGCTCGTTCTTCGACAACTTGAATTTCGTCCGCAGACGGAGTGACTGCGTCGCCTGTTTCCTCATTCGCAGAATCGGTTTGAGTGTTGGTCGCCTCGACCAAAGAGTCTGCAGTCGCCGCGTCCGAACTTTCTGTTGTTGATTCGCCTTGGGCGAAATCTGTCGGTGCAGTAATTTCCGATGTCGCCTCGACAACGGGTGCCTCAACTGGAGTAATTTCAGCTGTGGAATCCTCAGTCGCCGGAGCAGCTGCATCGACTGTCGTGCTATCTGGCGCAACTTGTGCAGAATTATCAATCGTCGGAGCAACTGCATCGACTGTCGTATTATCTGGCGTGACCTCATTTGAATTGAGAATTTGATCAATCGAGATAGTCTCATCAAACTGACTAATCTCAGCCAAGGCGCTCGGCAGGAAGAATTTTTTGAGTGATTCGATCAGTGAAGTCTCTGTAGCCGGAGCGAGATTTTCGTCCGTTTGAATTGCCGGAGCCTCTTCCGCCGGAACCTCAGTCTCGGAATTTTCTTCAGCCGGAACTGCCAAATCTGGAATTTTTTCTTCAACTACTTCTTTATTTGTTGAATTCTCTTCGACCGCTTCCGGTTCAGCCGTTTCTGTCGGTGCAGGTTCGGCTTTTTCGTCTGTCGCGGTTCCATCCTGGACGACCGGAGTTGCTTCGTCTGAGTTCGGCGGATCGATCACGGTGATCTCGTCCGCATCTTGAATCGCGCTCTCTTCGATCACTTGGATTGCCTCAGTCAGCGCGCTCTCTTCGATAACCTGAATTTCAGCTTGATTTGCAGAGTTTTTTGCTTCCACCGATTTTTGGTCGAGATATTTTTGATGGAGCGCGCCAATTTCTTCTGCCGAAAATGCATGATCAAAAATTGCAAATTCATCGACCGCACCGGCGAAATTTCCGCCGAATAAAATTGGTGCCTCAGTCGGTGCCAGCGTGCCAGCTGCTTTGAGTGCGAGCGAATCTGTCTCGACACCATCGATGAAAAATCGAATCACGGTGCCATCGAAAGTCGCGACGAGGTGATACCATTTCCCGAGCTCAAACGCCGAAACGCCCGAATCAACGACGAAATTTTTGTCACCGATACGAAGAGTCACTCCGAAACCGTTTTTCTCAGTCTGCCGAAAAGTGTTGTTGCCAAAACCGGCAATCACTCCGTCTTGGTAAGCGCTAGGCTGCACCCAGGTAGAAAGTGTAATCGTCTGCGGAGTCTTGAAATCACGCGCAATTTCGGCCGAACATTGCCCATCATTCAGCGAAAGCGCATTCCCTGACACGCCGCCCGAAAGCCATGTGCCACCAAAAATTGTTCCGGTTGCAGAGGATTTTTCCGCGAAAAATTTTGTGCCAATGGCATCATTGAATTTAATTTCGGCAAGCGGCACAGCAGCTTGCGCAGCGGTTTCAATAGTTTTCACCGCTGGTTTTTGAGTATCCCAACCAAGTTCATAATGAATCGCACCGTCAGCTGATTGACCATTCGCATCAGTGAGATTCGGAGCCGGTGTGTAAAATTTTTCATTGCCTACTTCGTCAACGAAAACATAACCGCCGTCAGCAGTCGTTTGCAGCTTGAGTCCGACTGTCTCGACGATATATTCGAAACTCGTCGGCGCGAGCGCATTTTTGAGAATCAAATCTTCCTTCGTCCCGGTCTCGCCCGTCGTCACGAGTAAGTCCGTCGCATTCCATAAATCAGGGTACAAAAGCTTGTTCGATTCGAAATTGCCTTTGACTGGATTCGCATTCCAATTGAAGTAGCGCACCTCTTCACGCGTCTGCGGCGTCGCATCAGCGGCGACTTGCTTGTCACTCGTCCCGGACGAAACGACATCACCCGCTGCCGCTGAATTTTCAGCAATAATAAGTGGCTCAGCTGAATCAACTGAAAATTCACCTTTATACGGAGTCGTGCTGGTTTTGAGAAAATCGCCTGAAGATTTTTGCAGAGTCGGATCGATCTCAGTTTCTGTACCAGTCTGCGTATCAGCCAGCGTCGAAATCGCTCCCGCCGCTTTCAAATCAGCGACGACTTTTTCCGCATCTTTGCGCTGACCGACGACCTCATCCAGGGCTGCACCGTTTTCTAATTTGCCAAGCACGATTCGCTCTGTCCATTTTGTGGATTCCGCGCCTGCCGCTTGAATTTTTTCCTTGCGTTGGTCGGCAAAATTCTCACTCAGCTCTGGGTTCACCTCGGTCAATTTTTCGATCTCGCTCGTGAGGACTTCACTCTGTAAAAAATCTGAGACAACGGGCACAAGCTCCTCAGCCAAGACAGCAATCGACGGATCCGCAAGTACAATCAAGCCAACCAAAAAAGCGGCGGCTACGCGACGCAGCGCGGTGAATGGATTTGCTTCAACGGATTTTTGGCTTTCAAAAGGCAAGATGCGCTGTGTGTTTATTTTTTGTAAAATAAATCTGTTCTTAAAAAGTTTATCCCTTTATTCTAGCAAAAATAAGCACTTTCCTCAATTTGAATGACTTGCTGTAAGCTTAAAATCATTTTTTAATAAATTGGCTGAAATTCTAAAAAAGATCGTCGAACAAAAACGCGCCGAGCTCACCCGGGCTCAATCCGCCTGTCCGCTTGAGACGCTGCGTGAGGTGGTCGAACCGGCTGTGCGCGATTTTCGCGCTGCGCTCACCGGCGGTCGGGAGGAAAAATTACCGCGTCTGATTGCCGAGATCAAACGCCAAAGTCCTTCAAAAAAAGCCATCCGCACAGATTTGGTCGTCGGAGAAATCGTGAAAATTTACAGTGAACACGCCGCCGCAATTTCGATTTTGACTGATTATGAATTCTTCGGCGGCAGCCTCGAAGATCTCGAAGAAGCGAATTTCGCGACGACAATTCCACTTTTGCGTAAAGATTTCGTCATCGACGAATACCAGATTTACGAAGCGCGGCAATTTGGCGCGGACGCAGTGCTTTTGATTGCGCGCATTTTGGAGGAAGAAAAGTTGGCTGAGTTACTACTGACAGCGCAAAAACTGGGAATGGCAGCGCTCGTCGAAATCCACGACGAAGCCGACCTCGTGAAAGTGCTCAACACACCGGCGGAAATCATCGGCGTGAACTCGCGTAATCTCGACACGCTCGCGATTGAGCTCGCGAATTTTGAGCAATTATTACCGCAAATTCCCCGCGAAAAAATCATCGTCGCCGAGAGCGGCCTCGCGACGCGCGCGGAACTGGAGAATTTGAGTGGGCGCGTCGACGCAGTGCTCATCGGCACGGCGCTTTTGCAAGCAGAAAAAATCGAGCGTAAATTGCTTGAGCTTACAGAGCCGCATGAAGACGAAAATTAAAATCTGCGGAATTACCAATTTTGAGGACGCTGCCGCCGCGGTGAAACTCGGCGCGAGTTTTTTGGGTTTGAATTTTTTCGCGGGATCGCCACGCGGACTCACGCCCGACGCCGCCGCGAATCTCGCCGGCGAAATCAAAGAGGAATTTCCGCGCATTCCGCTGGTCGGAGTTTTTGTCGACGAGTCAGCCGAGAAAATTCGTTTGCTCGCAGAGCTCTGCGAGCTCGACATTTTGCAGTTGCACGGACACGAGTCGCCGGAATTTTGCGCGCAATTCTCTGAGCCAGTTTGGCGCGCCTTCCGCGTGGAAAATGAAAATTCACTCGACGACCTGCAACAATTTTTGGGACTCGCTGGCATCGTGCTAGACGCTTTTAAAAAAGGTCAATTCGGCGGAACCGGTCAAACTTTCGACTGGCAATTGATTCACAAAGTGCGCGACGAGCTGCCATTTTTCATTCTCGCGGGCGGCATGACTCCGGGCAATGTCGCGCGCGCGATTGAACAATTGCGACCTGATGTCGTCGATGTCTGCAGCGGTGTCGAGGTGGAAAATAATCCGCGCAAAAAAGATCTAGCGAAAATGCGGGAATTGTTTGAAGTGGTCAAAAAGTTGAGCTAAAATTGTGCTCGAACTTAACGCACTCTCATGAATCCTTTTTCTAAGAAATCAACCTTTCTGCTCGGCTCTTTGATCGGCTCGGTCGTCGGACTTTTGTTCGCGCGCGAAGCTGGCAAGAATTTGCGGGAGAAGCTGCAAGCTGCCAAAACTCCGCAAAAGAAATTCGAAGCGCTTTTTCAGGAATATCTGAAAGCCGGGAAATCGGCAGTCGCAGAAGCGAAAAAAAGTGAGAGTCTGCGTGAGCTCGTGAAAGGCGGCAAAGAAATTCTCGCCGAGCTACAGAAAAAAGCCGAAAAAGAAGGCGGCAGCGCAGTGAAATTCGCGCAGAAAAAAGCGCAGGAAGTTTTGCAGGAAATGGAAAAGCAAGTCAGCGATGTAAAAAAAGTCGTGAAAAAAGAAGTCGCCAAGCAGAAAACTGCGGCGAAGAAGCTCGTCGTCGCGAAGGCGAAGAGCCAGATCAAAAAGGTCGCACGCAAAGTCGCTACCAAAAAAAAGACCATCGCAAAAAAGAAAGCTCTGCGCCGCGTGATTAAAAAGAAATGATTTCCCAATGAAATCGCGTGCACTCATTTTTTTCGTTTCAGTTTTTGTTTTAGCCACGAGCGCGTTCGCGATTGGCGCGATTATCTCAGGCAAGGTTGTTTCGAGTACGGACGATTCCCCACTCGTACGCGCGGAAGTTTGGTGGAAAGGCGCATTCTATACACATACCGATCTCGACGGGAATTTCGAAATTCTGGGAAGTGCTGCCGGCGATATAATTCGCATTCACAAAGCGGACTTCATCGACATGAGCGTCATCGCCAATTCCGCGAATGAAGCGTTTGAATTTCGACTCGCGCCGATTTGGAAACTCACAAATGCCCACCAAGTTTACGCAGATGTCGCGGACTACGCCTGGTACGAGCCAGCCGTGCGCAAACTTTATGAAACGCAAACTCTCACCGCGACCAGCGTGCAAAAATTTTTGCCGAGCGAAAATGTGACGCGCGGCGAGCTCGCCGTACTCAGTGTGAAAGTCGCCGGATTTTTGCCGAGCAAGGTCACCGAAACACATTTCTGTGATGTTTATCCGGATGACGATTATGCGCGCGCCGTCGAATTCATGTTCGCGCACAATTGGATTTCTGGTTACCCATCAACGAGCTGCAAAAAAGGACTGGTTTTCCGCCCGAATTTACCGATCAATCGCGCCGAGGCAGTGAAAATGACTTTGATTGCTTTTCAAGATCTCGTCGATCAGAAAGTCGCGACGAGCGTTTGCTTCCCGGCTGGATTTACCGATGTCCCGCGCGATGCCTGGTTCGCGACATTCGTGGACGAGGCGAATTGCCTCGGCTTCGTGAATGGCTACACTGATGGCTCGTTCCGTCCGGCGAGTCCCGTCAATCGCGCTGAAATTACAGTCATCCTCGCGAACGCGCTCGAGAGTTTGTTTTAATTGAAGATTTAAGATTGAAGATTTAAGATTGAAAAAATTAAATCTTATTTCTTATTCCTCAAAATCTTACTTCTTACAAACTTAATCCTTAATCCTTAGTTCTTAGTTCTTAATCCTTACTCCTTAAATGCAACTTTCCAAAAGAATCGCGACTCTCTCCGGCTACCCTTTCGCTGAGCTGGATAAAATTATTACAAAGCTTAAAAGTGAAGGCATCGAGCCGATCACTTTCGGCGTCGGCGACCCCGCCGATCCCACGCCGGAATTCATCCGTGAAGCGACGAAAAAAGCGGTCGACGATTTCGCGGCAGCCGGTTATCCGAGCTACATCGGATCAAGCGAATTTCGCGACGGCATCGCGCAATGGTTCACGAAAAGATTCGGAGTCGAGCTAAATATCGCAACTGAAATCGCCAGCTCTATCGGCGGAAAAGAAGCGATTTTTAATTTTCCACTTGCCTTCGTGGATGCGGGCGACATCGTGCTGATCCCGACGCCGGGTTATCCGCCCTACGCGCGCGGCACGGAATTCGCCGGCGGAAAACCCTATTTTTTACCACTTTTAGCTGAAAACGATTTTTTAATCGACTTCGCGAAAATTCCGAAAGCCATCGCGCAAAAGGCGAAAATTCTTTGGCTGAATTATCCGAATTCGCCGACAGGCAGAAATGCGACTGATGAATTTTACCGCGAGGCGGTTGAGTTTTGCCGCGAGAATGAAATTATTTTAGCAAGCGATCTCGCCTACTCGGAAATTTATTTCGACGCCAAACCGAAATCAATTCTGGAATTCGCGCGTGAAGGCGTGATTGAATTTCACTCACTCTCGAAGCGCAGTCGCATGACCGGCTACCGCGTCGGCTTCGTCGTCGGCGATCCGGAAATTGTGAGCGCATTTAAAAAAGTGAAAACGAATATCGACTCCGGCACGCCAAATTTTTTGCAAGCCGCCGCCATCGCCGCACTCACGGACGAGCAACATGTCGAGCAATCAATCGCCGAATACCGCGAAAAACGCGATATTTTGAGCGCAGCGCTCGCCTCCGTCGGACTCGAAAAAGCGCAGACCGAAGCGACTTTTTACATTTGGCAAAAAGTACCAAGCGGAATGACGAGCGAGGAATTCGCGAAGAAATTACTGGATCCAAAAATCGCGGTCGTCGCGACACCCGGCAGCTGGATCTCAGACAAAACCGAAAATGGTGAAAATCCCGGCGAAGGCTTCGTCCGCTTCGCGCTCGTCCCGACCGTCGCACAAGTCCGCGAAGCCGCCGAGCGAATTCGTAATAATTTGAAAATTTGATGAATCTTCAGAAGCTCAGCTCGGAAACAATCGTCGCAAAACTCGAGAAAAACAAATCGCGCCAGTTTACTGAAGCCGCCCACGCCGAAATGATGCGTCGTTTCGTCTCAGCCAGCGAGCAAAATTCCAAAAGAATTTTTTGGTTGACCGTGACAATCGTCGGTCTGACCACAATCAATCTCCTCCTCACAATTTTAAATTTTCTGAAAATTTGAATCGCTTCTTCGTCCCAGCCGGCTCAATCGTCGATACAGATTTCGTCCTGCGCAATCCGGAAACTGTTTTTCAAATCGCGAAGGTTTTGCGCGCGAAAATCGGCGAAAAAATAATCCTGCTCGACAATTCCGGCTACGAATTTCCGGCGGAAATCGAGGCAATTTCCAGGAAGGAAATCAATTTAAAAATTTTGGAGCAGCGCGAAAATCTCGCCGAACCGGATTTGCGCATCAACCTTTTTCAGGCTTTGCCGAATTCGATTGCGAAATTCGAGGAGATTTTGAAACACGCGACCGAAGTCGGCATCGCGAATTTTTTCCCGATAATTTCCGAGCGCAGTGAATTGCGCAAATTGCGGAACCCCGAACGGCTCGTGAAAATTTTGACTGAGGCGACTGAGCAATCCGAACGCGGACGCATTCCGGAGCTCGCCGAGCCGGTGAAATTTGGGAAAATTTGGGACGAGCCGCCCGCCGGGCTGAATCTCGTCGCCGACAGTTTCACGCGCGAGCCGCTTTTGAAAGATTTTTTCCCGGAAATTCAGGAAGTTGCGACGACCAATATCTTTGTCGGACCGGAAGGCGGCTTTAGTGAAAAGGAAATTTTGATTGCGCGAAAATTCGACGCGCAGACTTTTTCGCTCGGACCGCGCATCTTGCGGACCGAAACCGCGGGAGTCGCCATCGCGAGCGCGATTTTTTTCGGGTAAAAATAAGAAATCCCAAACCGCAAATCCCAATTTTAAAATAATATCGAAACTCCAATTTCGAATTTGGAGTTTGAAATTTATTTGGGATTTGGATTTTGGAGTTTGGAAATTTTCACAATCCACAAATCTCGCCGTTTTTTAAGTTAAAATTTACCTATGCAAAAATTACCCATTATCGGAATCATCGGCGGCCGCGGAATTTTGGGAAAAATTTTCCGGGCGAATTTCGCAGCAGCCGGATTCGAAGTTTTGGTCGCGGGACGCAAGCCGGATGGTCGCGAAATTTTGACGACGGACGAATTGATTCGACGATCGGACATCGTCATCGTCTCAGTTTTTTTGAGTGAAACGGAAAAAGTGTTGCGTGCAATCGTGCCGAAGATGCGCGCGAACCAATTGCTCGCTGACTTCACGAGTGTGAAAGAAATGCCTGTAAAAATAATGCGCGCAGCGAAATCGGAAGTCGTCGGATTGCATCCGATGTTCGGAGAAGTCGCAAGTTTGCGTGGCAAAAATATTTTCGCGGTTGTCGCTCGCGGCGGAAAATTGTGGAAAATCCTCCGGCAAAATCTCGCGGACTTCGGTCTCAAGATTCATGAAGTCTCCGCCGAAAAACACGACGAACTCGCCGCGCTGCACCAATCCGCAGCGCACCTGCTCGCGCTCACCTTCGCCCAGATTTTACGGAAAAACAAAATCGCGCCAGAGAAAATTTTTGAGATTGCCTCGCCTTCGACCCAGCTCTTCTTGCTCACAACCGGACGAATTCTCGGGCAAAATCTCGAAATGTACGCCGACATTTCGCTCGCCAATCCGAAAGCAGCGAAAACGATTCGCGAGCTGGCAGAAATCCTGAATGAACTCGCCACAGCGGTCGAGATGAAAAATCGCGCCAAACTACTTGCTAATTTCGAAGCCGCCGCGAAATTCTTCGGCAAATGGAGCGAATTCGCGAACACCGAGAGTAGTCGGATTTTCGAAAGTTTAGCCCCCCAAACACAAGTGAAAAAAACACAACTAAAAACTTTTCCGAAAAATTCAATTGGAATTTTGGGAAAAAACACCCAAACCGAGCTCGCCGCAAAAGATTTTTTATTTCTTCATCATGTCTTAAAGGGTGCACATCTTTTAAGCTTTTCAACAATTTCAGAAATCTTTGCGAAGGTATCAACCACGAATCATATGAAATTTGGATTCGTACCTCTCGAAAATTCAACCGTCGGACTTGTTCGAGAAACAATGTTGAATCTTTTTGAGAGCAACGGAAAAATCCGAATTTTGGCAGAATTTGAAAAAAAGATTGAGCATGCCCTTCTAGCTCCCAAAAAATTAAAGCTTACAACCATCGAAAAAGTCTTTGCTCATCCGCAAGCTGCCGCGCAATCAGCGAAATTTTTAGCACAAAAACTACCACATGCAGAAATAATCGCAGTCGAAAACGCCGGCCGGGCACTCGGACTTGCCCAAACTTCTCCAAACTCAGCAGCCATTACTGCAGCAGAATTTGCAAAAAATGGGTTCAAAATCCTCGCGAAAAATATCGAGGATTCGAAAGAAAACAAAACTCGCTTCGTCGCAATTGGTAAAAACAATATCCTTTCTTCAAAAAATTCGAAAAAATCGGCGATTGCCTTCTTCTTCCGTGAAAATCGCGCCGGTCAGCTGGCTGCCGCTTTGAATATTTTTGCCGCACAGAAAATAAATCTCGCCCGACTCGAAAGCATTCCGACTGCGAAAAAACGCGGTGAATTCTTTTTCTTCATCGAAGTCGAACGCACAAAAAATTTGCCCGCCGCACTAACGCAATTACAGAAAATCGCGAATGTCGTCGAACTCGGCAGCTACTGACAAGAATCTCAAACTAATAGAATTTTCGAATTTTCAATGTTCCGCGGAATAATTTTTAATTCTTAATTTTGTAATTTTTAAATAAATTTCAATTTCTAATTTTTAAAAATTTGGATTTAGGACTTATTTATAAAATTAAAAATTGTAAAAATTAAAAAATTGGCAGACTCCCGCAAGTTCACGACGCTAAATCTCCCCAACCCTGCCTACCGGCAGGCATGCCCTCTTTACGAAAGAGGGGCTTTTCAATCTCCATCCATGTTCCAAGTTCGATGCTTTATGTTCCATGCTGCGTGTGTTTGGCGGCAGAAAATTTTTACGCTAGAATCTCGGCAATTCGGGCTTCTGCGGCATTCGAAATTCGGTGCGGCGGTCGGAAGATTTAATCCCCAGTCAATGAAACACGACGAAAAAAAAGCGGCTTTCGCCACGCACGGTCGCCACGCGAAAGACACCGGCTCGCCGGAAGTGCAGGTCGCGATCATCACGCACCGCATCACGCAGCTCACCGACCATCTCAAAATTCACAAGAAAGACGAACATTCCCGCCGCGGACTTTTGATGCTCGTCGGCAAACGCCGCAAGCTTTTGAATTATCTGAAAATGCGCCAGCGCAAAATTTACGACGAGATCGTCGCGAAGCTCGGCTTGCGCAAATAAATTCGTGATTTTTGCTGTAAAATGAGCAAAATCATTGTTTTAAAACTTTTTCAATTTGGCTGAGGAAAACGACCAGAACGCAGAAAATTTGGAGGAAGATGCCGCCGCGAATTCAGAAAACGCGAGCGGACTCACTGCGCCCAATGACGGCGCACCGACGCGCGAAGTCGTCGAGGAAATGCAAAAAAGCTACCTCGATTACGCGATGTCGGTCATCGTCTCGCGCGCGCTTCCCGATGTCCGCGATGGACTGAAACCCGTGCACCGCCGCATTCTTTTCGTGATGCACGAGATGGGACTCCGCGCGAATGCGAAATTCAAGAAAAGCGCGAATGTCGTCGGTGAAGTGCTTGGTAAATACCACCCGCACGGCGATTCGTCAGTCTACGGAGCGATGGTGCGCATGGCGCAAGATTTCGCGATGCGCTATCAGCTCGTGAATGGTCAAGGTAACTTCGGCTCGATCGACGGTGACTCGGCTGCGGCTTATCGATACACCGAAGCGAAAATGCGCAAAATTACGGAGGAATTGCTCGCCGACATCGACAGGGAAACTGTCGACTGGCGCGACAATTACGATGCCAGCCGCAAAGAACCGAGTGTTCTCCCGACGCGTCTGCCAGTCTTACTTTTGAATGGTACAGTCGGAATCGCCGTCGGCATGGCGACGAATATTCCGCCGCATAATTTGAGCGAACTGATCGACGGGACAGTGCACATCATCGACAATCCGGAATGCGAGATCAGCGAATTGATGGAATTTATCAAAGGTCCGGACTTCCCGACCGGCGGCGTGATTTACAATAAAAAAGCCGTCCTCGAAGCTTATTCGACCGGGCGTGGCTCGATTCCCTGCCGCGGCGTCGCGAAGATCGAGGAAGGTCGCGCGGGCAAGCCGATGATTGTGATTACGGAAATTCCGTATCAGGTGAACAAAGCGAATCTCGTCATCAAAATCGCCGACCTCGTGAAAGACAAGAAGCTCGTCGGCATCACGGACATCCGCGACGAATCGACGCGCGAAGGTATCCGCGTCGTGATTGAGCTGAAAAAAGATTCCTATCCGAACAAGATCCTCAATCAGCTTTACAAGCTCACCGAGCTGCAAGGCAATTTCAATGTGAACATGATCGCGTTGACCGATCGTGGTTTGCAGCCGCACTTGCTGAATCTGAAGCAAGTGCTGGAGCATTTCATCGAGCACCGCATCGAGGTCGTCACGCGACGGACCGAATACGATCTGCGTGTCGCAAGAGATCGTGCCCACATCCTCGAAGGTCTGAAGCTCGCGCTCGACCACATCGACGCTGTCATCACGACCATTCGCAAGTCGAAAACCCGAGAAGATGCGCACGCGGCTTTGATGAAGCAATTCAAGCTCTCGGACGCGCAAGCGAAAGCGATTCTGGAAATGCGCCTGCAAGCGCTCGCCGGTCTGGAACGCCAGAAAATCGAAGATGAATTGAAGGAGAAATATAAATTAATCAAATATCTCGAGAGCCTGCTCGCCGACAAGAAGAAATTGATGGGCGTGATCAAGACTGAGCTCGCCGAAATCAAGGAGAAGTACGCGGACGAACGCCGCACGAAAGTGCTCGTACGCGATATCGGTGAATTCAGCGCGAAAGACACCATTCCAAATGAGGAAATGGTCATCATGCTCACGACGGAAAATTATCTGAAGCGCGTCGCGCCCAATTCATTCCGTGCGCAAAAACGCGGTGGCATGGGTGTCATCGGTCTCACGACGAAAGAAGAAGACGAGGTGAAAATCATTCGCCACGCGAAGAATCACGACGATGTGATGTTCTTCACGAATACCGGACGCGTGTTCCGCTTGCCGGTCTACGAAATTCCGCAGGCGACGCGCCAAGCGAAAGGCACTGCCATCGCGAATTTGATTCAAACGCAAAACGGCGAATACATCACCGCGATGCGCGTGCTCCGCGAAGGCACGGAAGAAGCCAAGCAGTTTTTGTTCTTCTGCACGAAAGACGGAACTGTGAAAAAAACACCAATGCCGGACTTCGCGAATGTGCGTAAATCCGGACTGATTGCGATCAAATTGAATCCGAACGACGAGCTCAGCTGGGTCAAAGGCACGAATGGCGCGAGTGAAATCGTGATCGTCTCGCACGAAGGCAAATGCTGCCGCTTCACAGAAAAAGATGTACGCGCGATGGGACGCGCGGCGGCTGGTGTCCGCGGCATCAAGCTCGGCACGAATGATCGTGTCGTCGAAATGGATGTCGTCGTCGATCCGACGAAAGAAAAGCTTTTGACCGTCACTGAAAAAGGTCTCGGCAAAGCTTCACTGATTTCCGAATACCGCATGACGCATCGTGGCGCGGGCGGCGTGAAGACTGTCAATGTCACGGCGAAGACCGGCAAAGTCGTCGGCGCGAAAGTTTTGCAACCAAATCTCGATGCCGATTTGATTTTGATTTCGAAACGCGGACAGACGATTCGCATGGATGTGAATTCGATTCCGATGCGCGGGCGGGCGACCCAGGGTGTGATTCTGATGCGTGTGAAAAATGATTCCGTCGCGAGCGTTTCCCTGCTGGAGAAAAATCCCGAAGCGATTCAGGAAGCGATTGAGGAAATCTCCGGTGCCGTGGACAAAGTTTTGAATGGTCCGGCGAAAAAAGCTGAAGCACCGAAAATTTCCGTCGATGAGGCCGTCGTGAAGATGGAGCAAACTGCCGAAAAAGCTGATTTGTCCAAACTGCTGAAAGCCGCACAAAAAGATGGTGCCGCGCAAAAAGCTGAGAAAAAGCCTACCTCTGCAAAAACGGAGAGCCAGAATAAAAAGGATAAGGCTGGAAGAGCCGCAATTAAGAAAGCGGTGAAAAAGCGAAAATAGGAAAACCTATTTGACGACTTTCAAACCTCTAAGTTCTAATTGAGCTTGCTTAGCCGACTTCGCTAACTTTTTCCAGTCTTCCGGTTTTCTGGGCACAGACCTGCCGCCCAACGCGCACAATTCAGCAACAGCTTGGGGATCAAAAAATCCAAAAGCTGATTCCCACTTCTCTGGACTCATTCCTGTATTAGGGTTTTCAAGCTCAACTGCTTTAGCCGCAGCCAACGCCGCTTCATCTTCAGGAGTTACAAAAGGCTCAATTAAACGCCTAAGTCTCGAAATAAACTGGAGATAAAACAGCCCAATCCGACCTGATTCTTGTTCACGCATGTTTCGATACTAAATGATAAAATCGTATCTGTCAAGCACGATTAACCAAGACAGAAGCAATAGCTGAGTATGGCTTTTGCAATGTTAAAATCACTCTGTCTGCAGTCCTAATTTGCACTTAAATTCTTTTCATCTCGCGATCATCCTCGACGGCAATCGCCGCTGGGCGCAAAAACGCGGTCTGCCTCGCCTGCTCGGTCATCGCCGCGGCGTGGAGAATTTGCGGAAACTCCTGCCAGTTTTCATCGCGAGTGGCATCACCCACCTCACGGCTTACGCGCTCTCGACCGAGAATTTGCGGGAACGCAATACCACTGAACTCAAAAACCTTTTTCAGCTGATTGAAAAATTTGCCAAGGACGACAAGATTTTTTTTGAACATGAAATCCGGCTCGAAGTTTTTGGCGAGCTGAAAAATTTTCCCAGCTCGACGAAGAAGGCTCTGCAAAATCTAATTGCCAAAACGCATAAACACGAAAAATTGGTACTCAATCTCGCGCTCGGTTACGGCAGCCGCGCCGAAATCATCCGCGCCGCCAATGCTTTAATTAAAGCCGGAAAACGCGCGACGGAGAAAAATTTTTCCCAAGAATTATTTTCCAGTGATCAGCCCGAACCGGATTTACTAATCCGCACGGGCGGAACGAAAAGATTGTCGAATTTTTTACTTTGGCAGCTCGCTTACGCCGAACTTTTTTTCTCGGAAAAAATGTGGCCGGAATTCGATGCTGCCGAATTGGAAAAAGCGCTAGAGTTTTTCCGCGCGCAACAGCGTAATTTTGGCAAATGAAACAATTTGAAAAACTGCTCACGCTGGCAAAAAAATTGCGCTCCCCGACCGGCTGTCCCTGGGACCGCAAACAGACGATTCGCTCGCTCGCCGAAAGCCTCGAAGAAGAGGCGGACGAGGTTTTGGTAGCGATTAAAAAGGGCGATGCTCTGAACCTAGAAGAAGAACTCGGCGATTTACTTTTCAATATCGTCATGATTACGACGATTGCGAGTGAGGAAAAGAAATTTAGAATGTCCGGAGTCTTGCGGAAAATCGAGCAGAAAATCATCGCGCGGCACAGCTGGGTTTTCGGCAAAGACGCGAAAAAGGTCAAAACTGCCGAAGACGCTTTGCGACTCTGGCGTGAGAATAAGGAAAAAATTAAGGCCGCAAAAATTTCGCAAGCCGAAAAAGCGCGTAAAAAAACGGTCGGAAAACGATAAGTCGTGGCTCGGGATATTCAACCGTTTCTCCACCGAACTTTTTTTTGAAATCTGAAACGCCCGCCAGATGATGCTTGACGGAATTTTGCGGCGCGACACCGAGGAAATCGTAAAAGCGACAGCCGCGTTTTTTGGCTATTTTCATAGCTTCAAATTGGATCAAGTACGGTGCCATCAAATTGCGAAATTCGTGATCGCTCGCACCGAAATAGTAAGTCGCCGTGTCACCGGCGAAAGTGACGAGAATCGCCGCGAGCGGTTTGGAAGCTTGGCGCGCCGTGAGTAGTGCGCAATTTTCCCCAAGCTGCTCGAGCAATTTGGCGTAAAAACTTTTGGGATGACCGGAGAATCCATCGCGCGTCGTAGTCTTCTGCAGCAACGCGAAAAAGGTGTCGACGGATTTTTCAGCGGAAATCTGAACACCGTGCTTCTCAGCCAAGCGAATGTTGTAGCGACCTTTGGGTTTCATTTGCGCCAAAATTTCCGGCTCGGACTGCGCGAGATCGACACGAATCGTCGCGAGCGGATAATTTTCCTCACGCGCCTTGCGCAATTTCGGCGACGCGAAACCGGAATTTTGTTGGAAATCGAAGCGCGCAAAAATCGCTTTTTGTTCTCGCGCGAACTTCGTAATTTCCGCAATCAGTAAATCTAAAATTTTTGTTCCATGCTCCATACTCCATGCTTCATGAAAAAGTGGAGCGCGTGGAATTTCTAGGCGCGTCAGCCCCAGCGGCAATTTCCTGACGAAAACTTGCGCGAACGCAACGACTTTTTTCTGCTCGAAAACGACGAAGCGCAAACTGGCGACGCCCAAACTTTTTTGGAAACGCGCCCACAGCGGAGTCTGCTGAACCGGCAAAAAATTTTGGGCAGCGAGAAATTCCTGAATTTGAGGACTTTCCAAATTCGCGATGCGAATAACTTCCATTCTTAGATTTTAGCAGCAGCCCGCTTCCCCGAAAATTGCGCTCGCGTTTTTGCCGTTTTGCTTCGAGAAATACATCGCTTTGTCGGCAAAATGCACGAGCTGTTCCGGCGAGATAATTTTCGGATTCGGCACGAGCGCACCGCCCAGACTCGCGGTGATTTGAATTTTTTGTTCACCGAGATCAAATCGCTTGGCGGCAATTTTGCGCCGAATTTTCTCCATCATTTTTCTCAGACCGCCGACTGTATTCGGTTTTTCGAAAAAGATAATCGTGAATTCCTCGCCGCCGTAGCGCGAAATAATATCGACATCGCGCAAATTTTCCCGGAGCAAGTCAGCGATGCCGCGCAAAACAATATCACCACCGCGATGTCCGAAAGTGTCATTCACGCTTTTAAAATTATCGAGATCAATCATCACACACGCCAAAGCATGCTGATAACGCTCGAAACGCTCCCACTCTTTTTCCAGCTGGTGCTCGAAATAACGATGGTTGTAGGCTTTGGTTAGTCCGTCGACCATAGCGAGCTCGCGCATCTTGTGCGTTCGCGCTTCCAGCTCGCGCGTGTAAATCGCGTGATTCACGATAATCTTACGCACTGCCCAGCCCGAAAGCAGCAAACTGCCGACCAATAAAACAGCCACGAAATAAATGAAGCTCGACATTTCCGCAGCGCAAACCAGGCGCATGTCCCGCAAGTGCCAAAGCAAAAGTATGATGACGGCGAGACCAATTAATCCGCTTATCCAAAAACCAATCCGGTAGCGTAAATCTTTGGAGATTGTCACGCGATAATTTTAAACTATTTTTTCCAGGAGTTTTGCAATTTTTCGCGCAAGGAATTGGCGAAGCGGTGCGCCTCGTCACGAATTCGTTGGAGCAAAAAAAGCGCGAGTGAATCACGCGGCAAAATTATTTTTTCAAATTTACCGTCGCGCAAGCGAAAAATTTCTTCGTACTTTTTCGCCAGTCCGACGACCGCGACACTCGGTGGAAATTGAACTTTTTTGAGCACCGCGGAAAGCTGACCCTTGCCACCGTCCAGTACGACGAGCTGCGGCGACTGCGCGAAGGAAGGATCCTGCACCGCAGTCCGCCGTTCCCACACCATGAAAATCTGCTCGGAAAATGGCGACTCTGGATTACGCGAACAAAATTCACGCAAGCTTTTTTCGAGAAAAATAGGCACTTTGCGAATTTCCTGAAAACCGATTTCAGCATAATAGTCGGCGAGCTGAGCCGGACAATTGAGATAAACTTTTTTGGCTTTCGTCTTGCGGAGTAGCTCCCGCACGACGCGCTGACCGAGCCGCTGACCGCGATACTTCGCATCGACCCACACGCCGTAAAGCCCGAAAATCTGCTCGGCTTTCCACTCGTGAATTTGGGCGTGCGCGACGACTTTGCCGGCGCATTCGGCGACGAGAAAATCGGATTGCTTGGAGAGCGGCGCACCCGTCGTGAAATCGCAGAGTTTCGACTTGGCGAGAATTTCCGTGTCCGCTTTTTTGGCGCGACGGATTTTGCAGCCCGGCAAACTCTGTGGAATCAGGTAATTCATCCGCCGACCGAGCACCTCAGCCAGCGAAGCAAAATCGTCCACCTCGCCTTTTTGGAGTGTGCGAATTTTGAAATGACGGTAATCGGAATTTTTTGGTTCGCCGCGTTCCAGCACGACCATCGCGCCGACCGTCGCATCGCCGGCGAAGTGGGAAATGTCGTAAGCCTCGATGCGCTTGAGTTCATTTGCAATCCCCAAGTGACGCGCCAATTCCGCCGCCGCACCAATCGTCCGCTCAGTCGCGTTCTCGAATTTCGCCTTATTTTGCACGGCGAAAGCGGCAGCGTTTTTTTCCGCCAGCGCGAGCAAATTCGACTTCGCGCCTTTTTGTGGAAACAAAATTTGGACGCGCCCACCGCGCTTTTCCGCCAGCCATTTTTCCAGTGCCGCGGAATTTTCAATCTGAGTCGGCAGTAAAATCTCGGGCGGAACCTCGGTCGAGATGGCGAAAAATTGGGTCAGGAAACTTTCGAGAATCTCGGGTAGCTCGCTCTCGCCGACCGCGAAGACGAAGTTTTTGGCGTCGATAAGTTTGCCCGCACGAATCTGGAGCAGCGCGAAATACGCTTTTTTGAAGTCGATTTTGACACCGACGACATCGCGCGAGACTAAATCAGCCGCGCTCGCGAGTTGGCGCGCGGAGGAATTTTCGATTGCCGTGATTTGATCACGCAGCTGACCCGCCAGCTCGAATTTTTTACCAGCCGCGGCTTGCGCCATTGCGGCACGCAGATTGGCGAGAATTTTGGAGGAATCCCCGGCGAGAAAATCGACGGCGGCAGCGACCTGCTCGGCGTATTTTTCGCGGGAAATTTTGGCAGCACAGGGCGCGGCACAGAAATTGATGTGTGCAAAAAGACAGGGATATTTCAGCGTTTTTTTGCAAACTTCCACGCCGGAATCCGTCGCGCGCAAACCAAGATTGCAGGTGCGTACTTTGAAAAGTTTTTGGACGAGCGCAATCGTCTCGCGCAGCGCCCGCGAATCGGTCTTCGGACCGAAATATTTCGCGCCGTCTTTTTCGATTTTGCGCACCGCGAGAATCTGCGGAAAATCCTCACGCGTAATTTTGAAATAGAGAAAATGCTTGTCGTCACGCAGCAGCGCATTGAACTTCGGCTGAAATTCTTTGACTAAATTCGCTTCGAGCGTGAGTGCTTCGCTCTCGGAATTGGTCTCGATCCATTTCAGATCAGCCGCGACCGCGAGCAAACGCTCGATTTTCGGCGTCTTGGAATTTTTTTGAAAATAGCTTTTAACCCGATTTTTTAAGCTTTTGGCTTTGCCAATGTAAATGATTTTGCCGGTCGCGTCGAAAAATTGATAAACGCCAGGTACACCCGGTAATTTGCGAAGCACATTTTTAATTTTGTCCACGCCTGAATTTTAGCGAAAAGGCTAAAATGATTCGCGTGAAAAATGCACTCGCCGAAACCGTGTGGCAAACAGTTTGCTGGTTTGATGTTTTCGGACAAGCCGCCTCGGTCGAGGAAATTCACCGCTTTTTATTTTGGCAAAAAGCGAGCCTCTCAGCAGTCAAACAGGAATTGAAAAAAGATCCGCGCTTCGGTCACAGCCTGGGCTTTTACTTTTTGCAAGGTCGAGATGCGAGCGTTTTGGCGCGGTGCAGCCGCCAGTTTCAGGCAGAGAAATTGTGGCGCCGCGTCGCCAAACATCTTTTTTTATTGCGTGCGACACCCTTCGTCCGCCTCGCCGCCGTCGGCAACACGCTCGCGATGGGCTGGCCGGAAAAAAATTCCGACATCGACCTCCTCATCGTCGCAGCGAAAAATCGACTTTTCACGACGCGCTTTTTTTTAACTTTTTTGACCCAGATTTTTGGCATGCGGCGCCACGGGCGTAAAGTCGCCGGGCGTTTTTGTCTTTCGTTTTTCCTCGCGGAGGATTCGCTCAATCTGGAAAAATTGGCAATCGGCGCGCAGGACCCATATCTCGCTTTCTGGGCGGCGACACTCGTCCCCCTCCGCGGCGAGGGCGCAGAGTTTTTCGCGGCGAATGTGTGGATCAAAAAATATTTTCCGAATTTGAAACTGCCGACCACCGCACGAAAATTTCGGCGCAAAACTTGGAGCGAGCGCATTTTGGGCGGACGATTTGGTGACCTGCTTGAAAAACTTTTGCGCGACTGGCAGCTCCGACGCGCGCGGCGCAAGCGAAAGAATCTAGGCAAAAATGCGGTCGTGATTGCGGACACCATTTTAAAATTTCACGAAACAGATCAGCGCGAACGCTTCTTGCACGAGTGGCAGGAACGAATCAAGGCAGGCTCAAAAACGAAGCGATGAAATCACGCGCGACGGGGAAATTTTGTGAATCGAGCTCGAATGCCAGCGCGGAATTTTTCACCTGGAGCAAATTGGTCGCGCGATTTTGTTCGAGAAAATAAAACGAATCCGCGCCAAAAACCGCCGGCTGCAAATCGAGCTCTGCAAGTGCGGTACGAATATCGTCGAAGGTAAATTGCGCCGAAAGACGCGCTTCGAAAACCATCAAAAACGGTTGACCCGCAAGATCAATCACGAGACGCGCTGAATCCGCAGGCGCCACGATGCGGTCGAGAAATTTGGGAGTCGTGCCGAATTCGCCAAATTCGAGACTAAAAGCTTTGAGTCGCTGCGCGAAAGTTTCGGAAAGCACGAAAAATGAATCCGCATTTACCCCGAGCTGCACGACATTGCTGAGCAGCGGAACGGTCTCATTTGGTGCGACGGAATTTTTTTGACAACCGGAGAACAGGACGAGAGCACCAAGCGTGATTAAACCGAATCCGAAGCGTACAAAATTTTTCACGCCAAAATTTTAACTCGGTTTGTCCGCACGCGCGTTCACGGTTAAAATTCGCCAACAAAATGGGTGTTTAGCTCAGTTGGTTAGAGCATCTCGTTTACACCGAGAGGGTCGGGGGTTCGAATCCCTCAACACCCACCAAAAAAATGTTCTTTCCCGCCGTGATGGGGAGGGTTATTTTATTTACGCGAATCTCGAAACTAATCCGAGGTTTGAGCTGAGAAAAATTTCGAATTTCGAATTTTAAAACAATTTCAAATTTTCAATTTCGGCTGTTTCAGAATTTTAAATTCGACCTTCAGTCTTGTTTTAAAATTTAAGCTTTAAAATTAAAAATTCCCTCCATGTTTCATGTTTCATGTTTCATGTTCCTGAGTTTCGAGCTTCGAATCCCTGCCTACCGGCAGGCAGGCCTCCACACCCACCAAAATTTAAATCTCAAACGCAATCCCCTCGGCTGGCACGACCGCCTCGATTTTCAATTCATCCCGCGCCCGCGCCGCTAGAAAATCGACGGAAGCCTGCTCGCCGTGGACGCAGATAACTTTTTTCGCGTTGGAGTTTTTGATGTTGTCGAAGAGTTCGCTCCCGCCCGCGTGCGCCGAAAAAGCGTTCAAGATTTTGACCTCACAACGCCGCGCCACCGGCTGACCGAAAATCCGTACTTCGGGAACTTTTTCGACAAGCCGTCGACCGAGCGTATTTTCTGCCTGGAAACCGACAATCAAAACTGAATTCTTCGGATCGGAAATATTATTTTTCAAATGATGGCGAATGCGTCCCGCCTCACACATGCCACTCGCGGAAATGATGATCGCCGGATAGTTGATGAAATTCAGCTCTTTCGAACGCTCGGCTTCGCGCACATATTCGAGTCCTTGCATCGTGAAAGGACCTTTGCCTTTTTCGATGAAATCAGAATATGTCTCGGCATCGTAGCAGTCGCGGTGTTTTTTGAAAATTTCCGTCGCATCCACCGCGAGCGGCGAGTCAACGAAAATCGGTAAATCGAATTTTAATTTTCCGCTCGTGCGTAATTCGTGCAGGACATAAACGATTTCCTGTGTGCGCTCGACGGAGAAAGCCGGAATGATGATTTTGCCGCCGCGTTTCGCCGTCCGCTCGACCACCGCGAGCAGCTCCTCTGAGACTGCCGCGAATTCATCGTGCTCACGATTGCCGTAAGTCGATTCAGTAATAATAACATCGAGATTTTGGAGTTGCGCCGGATCACGGAGAATCGGCAAATGCTTGCGCCCAAGGTCGCCGGTGAAACCGAGGCGTTTTTTGACTCCGCCTTCGGTGAATTCGATTTCGAGCTGCGCCGAGCCGAGAATATGACCGGCTTCGATAAAACGGATCTGCACACCGGGAACCGGCTCGAAAACTTCGTCGTATTTTTTGGTCTGAAAACGCTCCATCGCCGCGAGCGCGTCAGCACGCGTGTAGAGCGGCTCTGGCTTCGGCCAAACTTTGTCCGCGAGAAATTTGGCATCCTGCTCGTGAATGAAAGCCGAATCCTGCAACATGATTTCACACAAATCACGCGTCGCCGGAGTCGCGTAAATCGGCTTCAGAAAACCTTTTTTGACCAAAGTCGGCAGCGAACCCGAATGGTCGATGTGCGCGTGCGAAAGAATGACCGCATCGGCGGAAAGAACTGCTTCGGGAAAATCACGGTTTTTGATGGCGCTTTCTTTGCGGCTGCCTTGGAACAATCCACAGTCGAGCAAAAGTTTTTTGCCATTTTCAAATTCGAGCAAATGCTTGCTGCCCGTCACTCCGCCCGCGCCGCCGAAAGAGGTAAATTTCATTTTAAATTTGGTAAATTAATTTTAAGCCCGCGTGACGCAGTAATTTGAGCTGCCGCCAAAAATAATTTTTTTCATTTTTAAAAATTTTCGGCGAACCAATGTGGACGAAAGATTCGCGGCCGACTTCGAAAAACTCAGCGAGTAAAATTCCGAGAAATGGAATCGTAATGCCAACTAAATCCGCCGCGAGATCGGCGAATTCAGGTATGCCTGTGCCGAAAGCCCCGTCGAGTAATTCTTTGCAAACACCGATCAGAATCGTGTCGCGCAGCGCGAGCGCGAGGGCGACCGCCTCAGACGCGTGCCGCCGAAAAGTGAGTCGCGTCGCGAAAATCAGCGTGAAAAGCAGGAGTGAAATTTTGACATGCGAAGCTTTGTCCGCAGCCAGCCCGAGATCAAGCTGCGAAATCCCAGCAGTGACCAGGAGCAAAATACACGCGAAGAGTAGGTATTTCCGCATTTTTAATGTGATTGGAACTCATCGTAGACGGCTAAAATTTCGAGCGCATTTTTGCGCGCATTGACGCAGAGAATCCGCATCCGCGAGATTAATTCGTCCGGCTGCCACGCGGAATATTCTGCCCGCCAATTTTTGTATTTCACCGAGGCCGCGAAATCCGTCCGTTCCTCGCGTAACTCAAAAGCTTCCAATTCGAGCATGCGGGGCATCTGAACGGGCGCGACTTCGTGAGAAGTGGTTTGGGCAGTGGTCAATTTTGTTTTGGTTTTATTTTTGATTTTTGAGCTTGGGATCTGCGACCGCAGAAAATTATTGACGCTTCGTGACAATCGCGTCGATGAGTCCGAATCTGCCGTATTTTTTGGCATCTTCCGGCGAGAGGAAATTGTCACGATCCGTGTCTTTTTCAATTTGCGCGAGCGAAGCACCCGAGTGCTTGGCGAGAATTTCGTTCAATCTTTTTTTGGTTTTGAGAATGTGATTAGCGTGAATCGCGATATCGCTCGCTTGACCTTCCATGCCACCAAGTGGCTGATGGATCATGATTTCCGCATTCGGCAAAGCGAAGCGTTTACCTTTCGCGCCACCCGCCAAAAGCACTGCCCCCATCGACGCCGCCATGCCGACGCAAACCGTCGAAACATCCGGCTGAATGTACTGCATCGTGTCGTAAATCGCGAGTCCGGCAGTGACATGCCCGCCCGGAGAGTGAATGTAAAGCGTAATGTCTTTCTTCGGATTTTCGTTTTCAAGGAAAAGCAGTTGCGCGATGACATTGTTCGCGACGCCGTCGTCAATCGCGGATCCGAGGAAAACGATGCGGTCTTTCAAAAGCCGCGAGTAGATGTCGTAAGCGCGTTCCCCCATCGGCGACTTTTCGATCACTGTCGGGATGAGGTAGTTCGCAGACGGAGTGGATTTTTTGGAGTGCATTTTTTGGCTTTTTTATCGGGTAAGTTTAGCAAATTTGCGTGTAAATTTCAAGCCCTCTAACTCCGCAATTTTGCGCCAATTGCCGCCAGGTTCGCAACAATTTTTTCGAGAATTTCGGCGACTTCCTGCTCGGCGAGCGTCTTCTCAGTATCGCGAATTTCGAATGAGAAAGCGAGCGACTTCGCGTCAGCGGGAATTTTGTCGCCCTCGTAAATGTCGAAAAGTTGCAAATCCTGAATCTTCGCATCGGCCGCCAAGATCGCATTCTCGACTTCACGAACTGTCTTTTTGCGGTCAACGACAATCGCGAGATCGCGCGGCACACCGGGAAATTTAGGCAATTCCGCAGCCACGACCGGCGGTCGAGCAATCTGCGCCAAAGCATCGAAATCAAGCTCGAGCCAAGACGCGTGCGGCAGCTCAAAATTTTTGGCAATGGCAGGATGTAGCTCCGCGACAACTCCAATCTTCTTGCCGGCAATTTTAATTTCATTGAGCCGACCGGGATGCGCTGCCGCGGGAATCTCCACGGCTTCGCCGAATTCGGTGTTAAATTTCAGACTCGCGAATAATTTTTCCGTGATGCCGCGAATCTTGAGGAAAGGATTTTCCTCACCGACGAGCAAAGCGACTGCGCGATTTTTCTCAGTAAAATCCGGTGCGAAAATCGCAGCGACTTCGAACAGGCGGAAGTTTTTGAAATTGTGAGCATTGCGTGACGCGACTTCAAGCACGCTGCCAAGTAAAGAATCACGGAGAAAACGGTGATCCTCGCTCGGCGGATTTTGCAGCCGCGCCGCATTTTCAGTTGCTTGCTGCGAATGCTGGAGCAGCTTCTCAGAGACCAGAGAAAGCGTCGCAATCTCGTGAAAACCGAAACCGACGAGCGCGTTTTCAATTTCAATTTTGAGCTCGCGGAAATTGGAACGCAGGGGCGGCGTCATGCGGACGAGAGGAAATTCGCTCGGCAAATCACGGAAACCGAGGTGGCGAATCACCTCCTCGATCAAATCAATCTCAATCTCAATATCGCGGCCAGCGCGAAATGACGGCACTTCGACTTTCCAAGCCGCGTCCCCCGCCTTTTGAATTTTGAAACCGAGTCCAGTCAGAATCTTTTCGGCTTGCTCGGCGGAAACTTTTTGACCGAGTTTTTGAGCTAAATTCGCGAGTGAAAAGTCGAGTACTCTCTTCTCCGGCGTGAAATTTTTGACATCAGCTTGAGCGAGAATCATAAGCTCGGGACAAGTCTCGCGCAGAATCTCGACGAAACGCGCGGCTGCCTCCGGCGGCAAATTCGGGTCGAGCCGTTTCTCGAAACGCAGACTCGACTCGCTGCGCAGACCGAAAGCGAGCGAGGTTTTGCGAATCGAAATCGCGTCAAACGACGCCGCCTCGAGCATGATTTCAGTCGAGCTTTCGTCAATCTCGGAATTCGCGCCACCCATCACGCCCGCGAGCGCGAGCGGTTTTTCCGCATCGGCAATTACTAAATTTTCGGGACCAAGCTCTCTCGTCAAACCATCGAGCGTCGTTAATTTTTCGCCCGCCTTCGCCTGGCGGACGATCAACCAACCACCTGCGATTTTTTTGGCATCGAAAGCGTGCAGCGGCTGACCGAGCTCGAGCAGGACGAAATTCGTCGCATCGACGACATTATTAATCGCCCGAATACCGCAACTTTCCAGTCTTGCGCGAATCTTCTGCGGTGACGGCTGAATCTTGATGCCGGAAATTTTGAGCGCGAAATAACGCGAGCAAATCTTCGGCTCGGCGACTTCGCAGTCAAGCTTGGCGGAAACTGCGGGCAGCGCGAGCTGGCGATTTCTTAACCCCCGAGTTAACTCAGGGGTTAACGAGTTGAGCAAAACAGCAATCTCTCGCGCGAAACCAAATTGCCCGAAGAGGTCAGGTCGGTGCGTGATCGCATGATTGTCGATTTCGAAAATCGTGTCTCCGCCAAAAAATTCAGCGAATTGCTGACCGACTGGCGCTGAAGCATCGAGCACGAAAATCCCTTCGGATTTTTCTTTCAGTCCGAGCTCTGCTTCCGAGCAGATCATGCCGCAGCTCTCGACGCCCTTCATTTTGCGTTTCTCGATTTTGAAATTGCCCGGCAAAACTGCGCCAACCAGCGCGACCGGCACTTTCGCGCCTTCGAAAATATTTTGCGCCCCACAAATAATCTGCAGTTTCTCAGCGCCGACATCGACCGTCGTCAGCCGAATCTTGTCCGCACCCGCGACTGGTTCGATTTTGATAATTTGCCCGACGACGATGTGCGGAATCGCACAGCCCGTCGTGCGAATGTGTTCGACTTCGGCGACGCGCTCGGTCAGAATTTCCGCCAAATTTTCCGCGGAAATCTGCGAGAGGTCGACGAAATCCGAAAGCCAGTCGAGCGAAAGAATCACCCCGGGATTTTAGCAAACTTTAATAAAAAGCTTCTACTATAACGGTTTTTCGCGGTAAAATAAGAGCATGGATAATCAACTGACTAATCAGATTGTGATTTACAAAACTCCTGGCGGAGAGGTGTCTTTGAGCGTGAAGCTGGAAAATGAGACTGTTTGGCTCACGCAAGCTAGTATCGCGGAACTTTTCAAAATTGAACGCAGTGTTATCACAAAGCATCTCCTTAATATTTTTAAAGAAGATGAACTGAGCCAAGATTCAGTGTGTGCATTTTTTGCACATACTGCCGCTGATGGAAAAACTTACCAAACTAAGTTTTACAGTCTCGATGCAATCATCTCGGTCGGCTATCGGGTCAACTCCAAACGCGCCACGCAGTTTCGCCAGTGGGCAACCAAAACTCTGCGCGACCACATCATCAAAGGATTCACGGTAAATTCCAGCCGCTTGGCGCAAGTCCCGCTTGCGCGCGTCAAAGAATTCGAACAGGCCATCGCTCTGCTGGAATCCGCCCGGCAAAAATCTCTGAGCAGTGATGAAGCCAAAGGCTTGCTGGATGTCATCACAAGTTATGCGAAAACCTGGCTACTGCTGGAGCAGTACGACAAGCAAACATTGTCGACCACCGGCGGTAAAAAAATCAGTAAACAGCTCCAGCTAAATCATGCCCGTGCAGCAATCGCTGAATTAAAGAAAAAACTCCTTGCCGAAAAACAGGCTGGCGAAATTTTCGGACAAGAGCGCGGCAGCTCTTTTCAGGGTGTTTTGGGAAATATCGAGCAATCATTCGACGGAAAAGATCTCTATCCGACACTGGAAGAGAAAGCCGCCCATCTGCTCTACTTTCTCGTGAAAGATCACCCCTTTTCGGATGGCAACAAACGCATCGGCGCATTCCTTTTCATTGTCTATCTCGCGCACAATAATTTCCTCATTAATAAAAAAGGTGAGCGTAAACTTAATGACAACGCCCTCGCTGCCCTCACTTTGCTAATCGCTGAAAGCCAGCCGCGCCAAAAAGACACGATGGTTGCCCTGACGGTGAACTTATTACGCAATAAAATTTAATCCATCAAAATAATCACCGGGGGATTTTGGCGAAAAGTTGAAAGCTTGGCGATGAAACTAATACTCCACACCTTTCACAATCGCGTGAAAAATTTCGATTCTTGTCTCGGCAGACAAGGCTTCGAAGTCTTTTCCCATAGCTTTTCTAACTGCTTCCCATCTTTTCAAAACGCTCTGAGCAGCGCCATAAGGAACTAAAAATTTAACTTCAGGAAAATCTGGATGCTCGTTAATCTCAAAATTAGGAATCTTTTTTAAAGAACCTGACTCCAAAATTTGAAACGACATTTCCTCGCCGGTTCTGGGTTTATGGGGAAATGCACCGCCACCTGCGACATCTTTGCTCCCGTCGTAAAAATTTCGGCGCTCTTTCAATTCTCTCGAAAATTCTTTTGATTCATTAGGCATTTTCAAATAATTTAAGTTTTCGATTTTAACCAAAAACTGAAATTCTGCAAATTTTAAGTTAAAATGGAATCCGTTTCTCAAATCGAAAATATAAAATTTTCAATCTTAAATGCTTCTCTCCCTTTCTCCACTCGACGGTCGCTACGCAGCCAAGGTCGCTGTTTTGCGACCGTACTTTTCGGAATTCGCGCTGATGAAATATCGCACCGTAGTCGAGCTGAAATATCTGGAGGCGCTCGGCGACGAGGCGAAGATCCGCGAAGTCGCGAAATTTTCTGCGGCGGAACGCAAGTTGGTCGATCAAATGTTGCTGAATTTTTCGGGAAAAGATGCCGCCGAGATCAAGCAAATCGAAGCGACGACGAATCACGATGTGAAAGCAGTCGAATATTTTTTGCAGCGAAAGCTCGAGAAAACCAGCCTCCGAAAGCGCATCCCCTTCCTGCACTTCGCGCTGACTTCGGAAGATGTGAATAATCTGGCTTACGCGCTGATGGTTCGGGACGCCGGGAAATACGAAATCCTGCCGGAACTAAAGAAACTCCACGCCGAGATTTTGCGCCGGGCGAAAAACTGGAAAAATCTCCCGATGCTCGCGCGCACACACGGTCAGCCCGCCACGCCGACCACGCTCGGCAAAGAATTTTTCGTCTTCGCGAAACGACTCGAACGCAAAATCACGCAACTCAGCAAGCAAGAAATTCTCGGCAAACTGAATGGCGCGACCGGAACTTTCGCCGCGCACGCCATCGCTTTCCCGGAAGTAAATTGGGAGAGTTTTTCGCAGAAATTTATCCGCAAGCTCGGACTCACGCCGAATCTCGCGACGACGCAAATCGAGTCGCACGACTGGATCGCGGAAGTTTGCGACGAGTTGCGGGGCGTGAATAATATCCTGACCGATCTCGCGCGCGACATTTGGAACTATATTTCTTGGGGTTTTTTCAAGCTCCAGAAGAAAGAAGGCGAAGTCGGAAGCTCGACGATGCCGCACAAAATCAATCCCATCGATTTCGAAAATGCCGAGGGCAACTTCGGACTCGCGAATGCGCTGCTTGGTTTCCTATCGGACAAATTGCCAATCAGTCGAATGCAGCGCGACCTGACTGACTCGACGGTGCTGCGCAATCTCGGCGTCGCAGTCGGCCACGCTTTCCTCGGCTGGCAGAGCCTCACGAAAGGTCTCGGAAAATTGGAAGTCAATCGCCCGAAAATTTTGGCTGATCTCGAGGCGAATCCTGAGGTTTTGGCGGAAGCAATCCAAACGATTTTGCGGAAAAATGGCGACGCCTCGGCTTACGAAAAATTGAAAAAGCTGACGCGCGGCGAACAATTGTCGGTCGAGCTGATTCACGAATTCGTGCAGAATTTGGACATCCCGGCAGCTGACAAAAAACGCCTGCTCGCACTCACGCCGGAAAAATATGTCGGCATCGCTGGGAAGTTGGTGAAATAAAGGCAAAATTATTTTTTAATTTGAGATTTCGCTAAAAATTTCATTTAACTCTTCGTTTTCCAGAATATTCTGTAATTCTTTTTCGTTATTGCAAAATTTAATAACCTCTTCTAAATCTTTGCCTTTAAGTCTTAAGTAGCTCTCCAAATCCCCCTCTTTAAGTATGAAAACTCCGGCTTTATATTTTTCCTCAATTTTCCGTTCAATATTTTCCCATTCTTCTCTATCTTTACTTTTAATATATTTTATTAGCTCTGAATACGGAGTAACTTTATTAAATATATGTATCGCTAATTCCTTAAGTTTTTTGAGATTATCAGAGTCTAAAGAAGGATTATCTATAAAATTATAAAGGTGCTCAAAGAGTGGTTTTGAGTTGATCTTTTTTTTATTCACTTTATCTCTTATCTTTTTATAACACTTATCCTTAAGCTCATTTTTATACTCCGACAATTTACTGGAACTTAAAATACTAAATTCAGTCACATTGTCCCAGTCCCCTATGAAATAATTTCTAATTTCAAACTTATCAAGAAATGGTTTCCAGGTTTTTTCATAATTACCTTTTCCGTCAATTCTGATTATTTCTAAATTTTCTTCAATTTTTTTGTCAGACTTGAACTGATTCCAAAAGCAACGAAAAAAATATTCATCGCTATGCCCTTCGACCAAAACAACTTTGTTTGTAAAAAATATTTTTGCTGAATTTGTGTAATGAAGAATCTGAATTAAAGTTTTTTGTTTTTCCCCTTTAATTTTAGGATGGATAATTTTAGTATTATTTTTCTCATCTTTATAAAATCTATAAACATTATTTATGGTTTCTTTCTGAATAAAAACTGGAGAATGCGTAGCAATAAAAACCTGAGCATTTTTGCTTATTTCCAGAAGAGATTCTAATAATTTTTCTTGTAAATCAGGATGCAGAAAAACTTCCGGCTCATCTATAAAAAATATCTGCGACTTATTTTCAGTCTTTTGACTTTTTAAAAAAGACTGAATGACGCAAAAAAGAAAAATCCTTTGCATACCTGAACCTTCTAGTTCCATCCATCTTTTATTAATCTGCAGGTTTAATTTTTCAAAAAGAAAGTCTGCATATCGATATCCTATTTTGATTTTCTTGCCAGAGAAATATGCTCCTAGGTTCTTCTGGACAGCTCTCCCGAAATTAGTCTTAGAATATAAAACTTGAAATCTTTCATTAAGAATTTTTAGACTTCCATCTTTAAACTCTCCCTGGCTTTCTTTGAGAAATTTGCCAATTATTTCTGCGTGCTTGTCTTGTCTTTCGTTGGCATTTATAAATTCATAATCAACATCTTTCTTTTTCTCAATTTTATCTCTTAGTTCATAATCTTCTTCATATTCTCCAAGAGTTTTTTTAGACAAACGCCAAAAACCAGTCTTGGAATCGCGCAAGGTTTCTATAAAATTATTTTGAGATTTTTCAAATTTACAATGAATTTCAATATCTTTTTTGGAATCATTTTTCCAATCTTTTTCATTGCCTCTCAACTCATAGGCTGTCCCTTTTAATAGCAATGAAAAGGCTTCTATCAAATTTGATTTCCCAGAATTATTAGCTCCAACAAAAATATTCAAACCACTTCCACGAGTTTTTTTATCTGGAGTGTTAAATTCAATTTCCCCGCTATCTTTAAAACTTTTAAAGTTTTTAATATGAGCAGTTTTGATAAACATAGCTTTTATTTACTGGATTATAATTTTACTACTTCTTAGCTTTATCCTTTATCGTTTTTCCTTTATCCTTTCTCTATGCAAAACATCAAGAAAATTCTTCACGATTCGACAGCGCTGATTTTGGAAGGCAAAAGCCGAGTGCGAAATGATCGACTCGTCGAGCAAATTGGCGAACTCGAGAGTGCGATGAACGCGCCGGATTTTTGGAGTGATTCGACGCGCGCGCAGGCGATTTCCCAGAAGCTCGCGAATCTGAAAAAAACCGTCGCCATCTGGGAAGCACTCGAGTCACAGCACGCCGACCTGCTCGAGCTGGTCGCGCTGACGAATGAGGACGATGCGAAGTCGGTCGAAGAAATTCGCAGCGAGGCGGCGGCGTTTGAGCAAAAATTAAAAGAAGCCGAGACGACACTTTTCCTCAGCGGCGAATACGACGCCGGCGATGCCATCCTCGAGGTCAAGGTCGGCGCGGGCGGAGTCGATGCCGCGGATTGGGCGGCGATGCTACTCAGGATGTATCTGCGTTTCGCTGAGAAAAAAGGCTGGAAAACGCAGATTCTCGAAAAGTCGGAGGGCGAAGAAGCCGGTCTGCGTTCGGCGACGGTCGAGCTGCGCGGCGAAAATGTCTTCGGACTTCTGAAGGGTGAAAAAGGCGGTCATCGACTCGTGCGGCGCAGTCCGTTTAATTCGGCGCATTCGCGCGAGACGAGCTTCGCGAAAGTCGAAATTTTGCCGCTCATCACGGACGACAACGCGGTCGAGATCAAAACTGAAGATCTCCGCGTCGATACTTTTTGCGCGAGTGGCGCGGGCGGTCAGCATGTGAATCGCACGGAATCTGCCGTGCGCCTCACGCACCTGCCAACCGGCATCGTCGTGAGCTGTCAGAATGAAAGGAGCCAACACCAAAACAAAGAATGCGCGCTCGAAATCCTGCGCAGCAAATTGGCGGAGCGGAAAATCGAAGAGCGCGAAGCGGAGGAAGCGCAACTGCGCGGGAAAAATTTGAAAGCGGATTTCGGCGGCGACACGATTCGCAGCTATGTTTTGGACGACAAAAGAGTGAAAGACGCGCGCACCGGCTGCGAGACGCACGACCCGGAGAAAGTTTTGGACGGCGAAATCGAGGAATTTTTGCGAGCTTATTTAATTTGGCGGAAATGATTTTGAAGATTGAAACCGGCGAGCAGAATCCGATTTTGCGGCAGAAATCCGTGGCGGTTTCGCAGATCGATAAAAAGCTAAAGAAATTTCTGAAAGCGATGGCCGAGACGATGCTCGCGAAAGATGGTGTCGGACTCGCCGCGCCGCAGGTCGGCGTGAATGAGCGCATCGTCGTCTTGAATTTACGGATTGATAAAAAGAAGTGGCAGACGGTCGCGCTCGTAAATCCGGTAATTCTCGATGCGAGCGTCGCGACGATTTGCGACGACGAAGGCTGCCTCTCACTGCCGGGCGTCGTCGGCGAAGTCGAGCGCTTCGCGACAGCGACGGTGAAATTTCTGGACGAGAATGGTGCGACGAGAATTCTCGAGCTCGAAGGGCTAAATGCGAGAGCGATTCAGCACGAAATCGACCACCTCGACGGCATGCTCTTCATCGACCGCGCCACGAAAATCCGGAAGGACAAATGAATTTACTTACGCGAATCTCGAAACTGCTTTTAGACTTGAGCGGCGAAAAATTTTCGAATTTTCAAGTCTCGTAATTTACGAAATAATTTTGAGGCTCCAACCTATCCGCACTGAAACTTCAAGCGTTTTAGTTTTTTACCATCGTTAACCCACCACCTAGGTGGTGGGTTAACTTGTTTGTAGATTCCGTAAATTTGAAAATTCGTTCAGCGCAAAGTCGTGGAATTGGCGCTCTCCGCATTACTCGGCTCGGACTCGTCTTTGACTGCTTCAGTTCCAATTTCTGGAGTTTCGAGAAGCACCGCGCTTTCGCCACGAAACAAAATCGGCGGCTGAAGCAGATCCTGCTGCTCGAGAATTTCGGCGACGAGCGGAACGACGACTGATTTTTGATAAATGTTGGGATTCTGGGAAATGACGGGAAAACGCAGTGCTGGCAGAATCAATTCCTCATTCGCGCCGTTGGCATAATTCCAGTATTTCAGCAGAATTTGCTCTGGCTGACCAAGCTCGATCTCGACGACATTCGCGCCCTCAGACAAATAACCGCCCCACCACAAACCGCCTCGTTCGAGAAATTTGCGGAAGAGTGCTTCGTCAGTGACTGCCGCGTATTGCGAAGATTCGTAATCTTGCGTGGCAAGTCCGTACAGATTCGTCGCGCGACCACTGCGCTGATCGACATTCACACTGAGACCCTCTTTATCCCCGCTTGAATTGTAGACAAATTTATTTTCCACTTGGAGCGGGTAAATGACGGTAGCGGATTCAGGAAAATAAAAATCGCTCTCGGCTCCCGTGAAGCGCGCCAATTCGCTTTGCCAAGCATAGCCAATCTCAGGCGCACCGTAGTTTTTCAAATTCACCTTGAACTGGCTGATGAGCTCATGAGCCGCGGCGAGAATTTGTGCATCCGGCAACATATCCGCGCGACCAAGTCGCAGGCTTTCGTAGCAATCCGGCGCAGTACAATCAAGATAAGGATTCGGCCATTTGAGTGAATTTTGATTGAGCGAAACACTGCCATCTTCGAAATTGACGAACGCCGCATAACCAAAATCACGATTCTCGACGATGTTGTAATTTTGGACTTGAGCATCTTGCAGTGTGCTCAGGTCGAGCAAACCAAAGTCGAATTTGGCGAGCGAATTCGCGAGACTCGCCGTCGCCGCGGAATTCTTAACGCGACGAAGCACTTCGACTTCACCGCCCGGCAAATTGAGCGTGCCTCTGTACACATATTTGTAGGTCTCGAAATCGGGCGCGATTTTGGAATCAGCTGTCAGCGCTGCCCCGCCACCACCGCGACCAGCAACTGGCACTGCACCCGTGCCACCAGCGAGTGAACCGAACGCGCGCGGAGCGACTGATTGAACTGTGAATTTTGCGACTGAATCGCTTGAGGAAATAACACGGTCGTAATTTTGAACGCCAAATAAAACGGCAAGCGCGACCGCTGCTCCCGCGAGGGAGTAGAAAAATTTTTGCATTCTGAAGGGATTAAAAGATAATTTAGGTGGAGGGCTTTTGAATTGCCGAGCGCGCGCTAGCAACTCATTTTTTAGCCTTTTTTTGAAACTCGCATCAATCTCTGAGTGCGGCTTCGCCGCGAGCATTTTTTGCGCCAGTACGCGAATTTCTTTTTCGATCTTCGCGAACTCAGGATCGAGTGAAATCAAGTCGGCAACAATTTCATCAAGAATTTTGGACATTTCAGAAAGTTAAAGGGAACAATAAGAGCGCGACGACGATTTCTTTTTTTAGGCTTTTGAGCCCACGCGCGAAATCCATTTTGACCGCCGCCTCAGATTTACCGAGCACTTCAGCGATTTCGCGAAACTTCAGCCCTTCCCAAATCCGCAGCAAAATTATTTCGCGCTGGCGCGGCGAGATCTTTCGCAAGGCCGCGCGAATCTCCGTGAACTCTGCTTGAGAATCGAACTCAGCCGAGACATCGGTCTCGCTCGCGAGATCAAAAACATCGTCAATGTTTTTGGAGTCTTTTTTCGTACGGTAAAAATCGATAACTGAGTTGCGCGCGATGGCATAAATCCAGGAATTGAAACTGCCCTTATGCGAATCGAAAGAACGGATTTTTTCCAACGCGCGCGTGAAAGTTTGCGAAGTGAGATCCTCCGCTGTCTCACGATGAAAAGTTTTGTAAAAAATGAAGGCGTAAATTTTTTGCGCAAAAAGCTCGTAGATTTCCGCAAAAAGCTCCAGCTCCCCTTTTTGAATACGCGCGATAAGTTCGATTTCGACAGTCTGCATCTGAATTTATTACGCCGGAAATCCGAAAAGGTAACTTAACCGAAGAGCAAAATCCCCACGACGACCGCGCCATTCGCGAGAATCCAAAGCAAATACATGCGCGCAATCATCTTCTCGTGGTGGACGAGACCGTAGGCGAAAATTGGGAAATTGAAAGCCAAGTAACTTCCCCAGGAAATCAACGAAAGACCTTCGGCGTCTTGGAGCGCGTAAATTTTGTAAATCTGCGGCAGCGTGAAAATCGGTCCGAGCACCGAGGCGACCAGCACGATGCGGTCGAGGATGCGCACTCCTTTTTCGGAAAGCAGCGGTCGCGGTGACTTGGTTAAATTTTTGCGGCGGCGGAGATGGTACAGCGGATGGGCAGACATCGAAAAAATTTTACGACGATTATCGGATTTTGCGAAATAGGGATTTGGATTTGAAAAAAATTCGAATCAATCTCGACCACCTGAGCGCGCCAACTTCATGATTATTTCAATCGAGAAATTTTATTTCTTCCTTTCACCAAACCAACAATGCCCGCAATAATCACCAGTAAGCCAAGCAGCTGACAGCCAGGACTGTCATCAAATCCGCCATAAATAAACAAAAAAGCGCCAACCAAGACTGCGAGAATGCAATATAAAATCTTAATTTTTCCCATGTGCTAATTTTAAGCGAAAATTTTTTCGAATGTCTGTTTTTATGAATTGGCGGAGAGGGAGGGATTCGAACCCTCGCGCGAGCTTGCGCCCGCCTACAGCTTTAGCAAAGCCGCCTCTTCAACCACTTGAGTACCTCTCCGCGAGGGTGGCAGCTCACGGATTTTGCCGAAAAATCGCCGACTAAGCAATCTTCTAAGGCTTTAATTTTTTGCTTGAAGATCGGGCGGTTGTACGATTTTATTTTTTTTAAAAAAAATTGCCAAAGTGAAACCACTCACGATCAAACCAGTCCAAAAACCAAAACCCAAATAATCAAAACTAAAGTTCGACTGCAGCAACCAAAGCAAGGGACCGGCCAACATCGCCATCGCCAAGTATTTTTGCAATTCGAAAGTTTGGATTGGCAACTTCAGCTCCGCACCAAAGCGCGGCAACAACCAAAGTAAAACTAAAGCAGTCGAAGCCACGACCGTAATCCTGCCATAACCGTGCCAACCGTTGTAATTGTAGCCACCAAGCATGCCGATGGAGACCGACGACCACGGTAAAAAAGTCGAAGCAAAAGCCAAGACCGCTCCCAATAAAATTTGCTTTTGGATTTGGGAAGTTTTAACAAACTTATCTTTGAGATTCTTGATGGCAATCATGCAAAAGAATTAATCTGAGCGAATTTTGCCGAAAGAACGACGATTACGCAATTTGCAAGATCTTTAGCTCGTCAATCCAAGCACTTCACCGTTGCGTTTTTTGGAAAAAAATTGCCAGCGTGAGACCACTCGCTATGAGTGCCAACCAGAAACCAAGTCCGAGATAAGCAAAACCAAAACCGGATTGGAGCAACCAGAGCAAGGGGCCAGCCAGCATCGCCAGTGCCAAATATTTTTGTAAATCGGCATCCGGAATCGGAAGTTTCAAATTGACGCCGAAGAGCGGCAAGAGCCAAAGCAAGATCAAGCCGGCCGACGCCAAGACCGTGAGCAAACCAATACCATGCCAGCCGTTGTAATTGAAGCCGCCGAGCATGCCCATCGAGACGGACGACCACGGCAAAAATGTCGCAACGAAGGTGACCGCAGCACCGATTAAAATCTGCCTCTGCCGTTTGGGAGCCTTAGCGAATTTTGCTTTGAGATCTTTCACTTCAGTCTTAGGCATGGGCAAGAATTAAACTGAGAGAATTTTGCCGAAAAATCAGCGGTCGCGCAATTCATTAATTTTCGCAAGAATAATTTCCTTCTCAATGATGCCTGCCATCCTTTCAATCTCTGCGCCATTTCGGTCGAGGAAAATAAACTCAGGAATTTCGTGCACGCCCCACTGCGTCAGTAATGCCGGACTGACATCGGCATCGATGAATTCGGTCACGAGCCAGGGATTTTCTTTTTCAATCTCCGCAAAACGCGGCTTCATCGTGATACAGCCGACACAACTCGGCGAGCCAAATTTGAGGACTTTCATTTTTAAAATTTAGACGGAACTATTTTAACGCAAAAATAGCTCGACCTATTTGGCTGAGCTATTTTTGTTTTTGGCTCCAGTGCTGATTTCATTCAGCAATCCGAGGATTGAAGAATGAGTGATTGAGAGATTTTTGATTCGACGAGCGAA